>Ga0209647_1001091_pt1 | contig 23835 bp, 23 predicted proteins | sample GraSoi_2013_60cm_FD_185827 | JGI IMG/M metagenome (GOLD analysis project Ga0209647, IMG submission 185827) | Grasslands soil microbial communities from the Angelo Coastal Reserve, California, USA - Sample 9_17_2013_60cm (SPAdes) (version 2) | ecosystem: Environmental > Terrestrial > Soil >... | reverse complement strand
GAGCGAGGAGACTGAAAAACCTGAATCGATTAGTGACGAGCAACTCGAAGATGTGGCCGGCGGTATGATGGACAACTTCGTCGGAACGAAGAATTGTACTGCTGCCCTCAGTACGCTCAGCCTGTAATCCGGTTGTTATCGCAGAGAGACCGCATTCCGATGAGCATAAAGCCCAAATGAGTTGGGTCTCTCAGCGACAAACTCGATAATTTCGCGGACGGCGCGACAGACCAATCATCTCGAACCGCGGTGGTCCGCCATCACCAGAAACCAAGCACCCAACATGAGCGAAGAGACCGACAAACCTGAGTCGATGAAGGACGAGCAACTCGAAGATGTGGCCGGCGGCATGATGGATAACACCATCGGAACAGAGAACTGTTCCGCTGCCCTCAGCACCATCAACCTGTAATTAGCTCAAGACCGCGGCGAAACCCGCGACGAGGATTACAAGCCGTCACCCTAAATCGGTGGCGGCTTGCCCATTTTTAGCCCCCAGACAATCCTCGCGCCCGTTATCTCTTTCAGCGATGTGCTACCAGCGAGTTTTGCCTAGCCAATATTGACGGTTTGTTGTCCCGAAGGGACTAAATGATGGTAGCCACCCCCGAAAGCCTTCGGGGCTGTGATGTGTCCAAAAAGGCGACCCGTCCCGTAGGGACTAAATGATCGTAGCCAGGCAATTTATTGCCTGGTACCCGTGCCAAAACGGAACCGTCCCGTAGGGCACGGTCTGATTGGGTCCGGTAGGCGTCCAACGATTAGGGACGATTAATCAACCCGAGGTAAGGATCAGACCGTCCCTACGGGACGGATCCTCAATTGAACGGGTTCCGGGCAATAAATTGCCTGGCTACGATCATCTAGTCCCTACGGGACAAAGTCCGACAGCGCCCCTTCGGAACAAAGCCACTTAACACCTGTCCTTTCAGCCGGTTCGTGCGTTGCGCGAATCGCGAGCCGTGACTCGACAACCAACGAAGTCCCACCGTTAGGTCAAAAAAGTTAACTAGCAGGGTTGAAATTGGCCTACGGTATTTATATAAATTATTGCTAGAGGACTTGAACTCGATATCTGGCCTATGCCAAACACTCGAGATATCCGGCTAATAGCACATTGTTATTGCCAACTCCTAAGTGTTAACTGCTAACCAAAAAATGGAGCTGTCATTCCATTTTCAAGAATTCGAGTTCCATTTTTAGTTGCTCCCCCCTACTAATAATTTACCTTCAATTACATACAAAAGATTGATCACCAACATGTTGCGTTACGTAAACCAGAGCTGGCACGCCCGTTGCTTAATACGCAGGCAGTCACGCAAGTGGATGTCGGGCTTCCAAGAAAGGAAGATTAGTAATGGATTCCAATTCGAACATCGCGCGTAAAGATATAAAAGAGGCGCTCGTGAGGGCGGCCTTGAAAGACGAGGCGTTTCGGGAGTCCCTGTTAGCTAACCCAAAGTTCGCAGTGGAGCGAGCATTGGGAACCACATTACCGGATCGACTTAAAGTTGTACTTTTACAAGAAACAGACGATCTAATGTACATAGTTCTGCCGAAGGATTTCCCCGACGATACTTCCAATCTTTCGGACGCCGAGCTTGAAACAATAGCGGGCGGCTTCTTGAGCGCAGAAACGAATATGTTGTCTGGTCAGGATCCTTCCCTCTGAGTTCTCGAGCTGGGCTTTCGAGAAACCAAAACAAACCAAACACCCAACCATAATGAGCGAAGAGACCAACAAACCAGAATCGATCAGTGATGAGCAACTCGAAGATGTTGCTGGCGGTATGATGGACAACACCATCGGAACTGAGAACTGCTCTGCTGCCCTCAGCACCATCAACCTGTAATTGATCTGATACAGTAAAAGGATTACAAGCCGTCATCGTAACTGGTGACGGCTTGCTTTTTTATGTTAACCCCCGACATCTTGGCCCGCGCCCGTTATCTCCATGAGCGGCTCCAGAAGTTATCGGAAGTTCCGGCCACGTCAGAGGGGCTCACCAAAGACCTGTCGCGCCGTAGCGAAGCAGAGCTGGACCGGTTGCGCCGGAGCAACAGAGAGGCGGACTTGTCGCGCCGTAGCGAAGCGGAGGCGGATTTTCTTTTCTGGAAACAACAATTTTCTAGCGGCAACTACGACCGATTCGCTGAGCGTCTGCACTCGCTCGGAATCACTGAGCAACAAGCTTTATCCTTAACCCAAGAATCGTGGTTGTCAGATCAACCGATCAACCGCGTTTGGAGTGAGATTTTGGAGAGAGCCCTACGCCGGCCGGCTTTGCACCTTAAAGGAGCCGACGCATTTCCTTTTGCCGAGCTTTGGTTGCCGCTCGTGTCGTACGCTCGCGAAAGCGTGCATCCTTTTGCAGTTAGCACCGGCGTTATCGCTCCCACCGCCTTGGACGGCCTGATGCTTACCCTTTTGCAGGATCTTTCGGAGTACGCCGCTTTCCCTACTTTTCAGGTTTTCACTGAGTCGAGATCCGGCGGTGCGCAGTTGAGTGAATTTATCCGGCAGGTCGCGGAAAGTGGTTATCAGGTTCTGTTCGAACGATTCCCGATATTGGCGCGACAACTCAGCCGATTAGTCACCACTTGGATCGACGCGACCACCCTTTTTTTGTGCCGGTTTCAGCACGACATCGCTGACATCAGAAAGCTCGTCCGGTCCGAGTGCCGTTTGCTCACCGAAACCAAAAGCGGTATCTCCGACCGTCACGACAATGGACGACAGGTTATTTTGATGACATTCGAGGACGGCGCTAAAGCGCTGTACAAACCAAAAAGTGTCTCGATTTCGGAAGTTCTCGGCTCAATCGACCAATGGCTCACGGAACGCGACTTCAGGCCAGGGTGGCGAGTTGCTCAGGTGATCGCTCGGGAGGGCTATGGTTGGGAAGAATTCATTCAACAAAATCCGTGCACCAGCGCTGAAGAGGTCCGGAGCTACTATCGAAGCGGCGGAGAACTCCTCTGTCTGGCCTATTTGCTCAATGCCTATGATCTTTGGCGAGACAATCTCATTGCTGCGGGCAGCCGCCCAGTCCCCATAGACACCGAGTGTTTTTTCCATCCCGGACGAGGAGGGACTAACGATACGGGCGCGCCAGACCGGCACGCAGGTACGGTCGGCAAGGCTTCCGTTATCGAAACTGGACTCTTACCTTTATGGCAGCTTAGCGCTTCACATCTCCCCGCGGATTTCTCCGGACTCGGCACCGGGATCGTTGATCTTTCTGCGCTCAAGGTCACAGAATGGGAAAATGTTAATTCGAATGATATTCGGCCGGTAACCAAACCGATGCCTGCCAAGCCTCCAAGCAATACGGTTCGCTGGCAGGGCCAAGCTCAAGAAGTTCGGACGTATCGCGCTGATCTGATCGAGGGCTTTAATGCACTTTACCGAGCCATCCTCAATCATAAGGCTGACTTCGTTCAATTCATCGAGCAGTTCGGCAACGCCGAGACCCGGTTCTTATATCGGCCCACCCAAGTTTATGGTCTGCTGCTCAAAGGCGCCCGCTCATTGCTAAGTTTGACCTCCGGGATCCGACAAAGCGCCGTATTCGAACCACTCTATCGGGTCCCCCTCAGAGAAAACGGCCTTACGCCGCACACCAAGCAGTTGATCGACTTTGAGGTGGAATCGTTGCTAGGGCTGGACATTCCAAGATTTCACGTTCGTCTGGATAGCCGGGACCTGCATAGCGCCGATTTCTGCGTGCGCGATCAGCTGAGGGGAAAACCGCTGGACACGGTCAAGGAGCGGATCTCCGCCATGGGACCGGAAGACCTCAACTTCCAACTCGAAGTGATTCGGGAGTCTTTGCACCGCTTTCCGACTCAGATTGAGCGACCCCTAAGCCGGCAACAAGCAGCGTCAATTGCCAGCGAGTTGGCAGACGAGATTCGACGCCGGATGAATCCGGTATCCAGTACTCATCTTTGGGAAGTACCGACCTTCTTGCCCCAGGACATGGGTATCGCTGAGCGGCACGGAGTTTACTTAGGGGACATGGGTACCCTGATTTTTCTGGCAGCTACCGAGAAGCTACTAGGTTTTAAGTGCTTTCCCGATACGTCGCACTTTTCGGACCAGTTGAGGGAATTCGCTCTGCCGGCAGGTTACCCAATGGGTATCTGCAACGGCCGCGGTGCATTGATTTACGGATCCCTGCTGTTGGGTTCCCTGACGGGAAACGACGTTTGGAATGAACTGGCCGTTTCTTTGAATGCGAAGCAAGGCGCTGTCTCAAAGATCAGCAGCCTCGATATCACATCCGGTGTAGCCGGTTTTCTCCTGGCGACAACCAGGCTCTACCAGGTAACACAAGACGCACGGGCGAGAACCAATGCTCAGGCTGCTGCCGCGATTCTGGCCGAGCGGTTCGATCCAAATTCAGGCTGGCATCAACCGAACGGTAATTCTTATTTGGGGTTCGCTCACGGGCTCGCCGGGATCGTATTTGCGCTGGATCAATACGCGCGTGCTACCGGAGATCACCAATATCAACCGTTGATCGAGCAAGCGCTAGCGCTCGAAACCAAGCAATTCGCCGACCATTCCTGGCCACACGCGCTTGAAGGACCGCGGCGAACCTTTAAGAGTTGGTGCCACGGAACAGCCGGAATTCTTATGACGCGAGCGGCGACAGGAGCGTTAGATCCCGGAAGATTTAAAACGGATGCGTTGACTCAGGTTCTAGAAAAATTGAGTCAACGCGGCCAGGCGGACCATTGGTGCTGCGGCAACTTCGGAATCGCCGAAGCACTTAGTTATATTGGGAAGCAAGCGAACCTTCCCGAAGCCCAGAACAAAGGCAGTGTTTTGTTGGAAGAGACCTTGGAGCGCGGGCTTAAAGGCGGTTTCTTTCGGCTCCAGTCGAGTATCGGTGAGAACTTCTGTTTTTCTCCCAGTCTGTTCCGGGGGACCGCCGGGATCGGCTATTCCCTCCTTCGTTTGGCTCATCCCGGGGAATTGCCGTGTATTCTCGCTTTCGAGGTCTAGAGGCCGCTCCGGAATCGTACTCGTCGTCGTCCTCGTCCTCGAGGTTTGATGTGAGTTGAAAGCGTGGACAGGTACTGACGGTTTGCTGTCCCGAAGGGACTAAGTGATGGTAACCAGCCCCGAAAGCCTTCGGGGCTGGGATGTGTCCGAAAAAAGACCCGTCAGTGGGTGGCGTTTCGGCGTCCCGTAGGGATTGGATGATCGTAGCCAGGTAATTTATTGCCTGGAAATGCGCGTTTAAAACGGACCCGTCCCGTAGGGACGGTGTGAGCCTTACCCACGGCTTGATTAGGCGTCCTGATCGTGGCACGCCTATCGGACCCAATCATACCGTACCCTACGGGACGGTTCCCGTTTTCGCACGGATACCAGGCAATAAATTGCCTGGCTACGATCATTTAGTCCCTCCGGGACAAAGTCCGACAAGTCCCGTAGGGACGGTGTGAGCCGCGCTACCAAACGTATTCTACCTTCATATAGTCCCTTCGGGACAAAGACACCTAACACCTGTCCACAAACTCGGCGCGCCAAATCATTTTCGAGGACGAGGACAGCGACTCGACTGAGCTCGCCGAAGTCCTGCCCGACGAAGCTCTTGCTCGGATCTGCTGCCACTTCTATTCGTAAGCGAAGTCGGGACGACGAGGACGAGGACGACCTAACAAATATGAGACTAACCTTTACGCTTGAACCACAGCCATCGACTGAACAAGAGAACCTCATTATCGACCCTTTGATTGCTTATAATGAGGCACAGGCAGGCCCAAGAAACTCAAAGAGATTCGCTTTTTTTGTGCGGTCAGAATCGGGTGATCTGGTGGGAGGTCTCCTCGGTTCCACTCATTGGAACCATTTCTTCGTTTCGGCTCTTTTCGTACAGGAAGATGCCCGGCGCGAAGGCATCGGTCGCGAATTGATGAAGCGGGCAGAGGCATTGGCGCTCGAGCAAAATTGCGATGCCATCTTTCTCGACACCTTCGATTTCCAAGCACCCGGATTTTACGAACAACTCGGGTTCAAGGTCTTTGGCACGGTGCCGGACTATCCGGTTGGCCACAAACGTTTCTATTTGATGAAACGGATTCGGTAGGGACGAGCTCCCGCTCGTCCGCATTTGTCCGCGCTACTCTTTGGCGGCAATAACCTTGTTGTTCTCGCCCATAGTCTCGATTTTCGGCTTCTGGCCGGTGAGACCTTGATGATAGGTAACTAAATTGTTGTGGCCAACCAGCTGGATAATGCCGACCGCGTCCAAGGTAATCTTGTTGTCATGGCCTAGAATCTCGATTTTGGAGCATTCGCCCGTGATTTTGATTTCGTCGTTATTGCCGGCAATCTCAAAATGTCTGCCTTCGCCCGGATAATTTAGCTTCTGATCCGAGCCGGCGATCTCCACTTTGGCTGGCCGATCTGTTTTTCATAGAATGCTCCTGACTTCAACCGAATTACACGGTCTAACTGCTCCAAGTTTCACCTAACTACAGATGGTGAAAATCATTTTCGCGAATCCGCTGAATGACTTCGTGTCGCGTTTTATTGAAGCCCACCACCATGGTCGTGGTCACAATCTCTCCCGGTTGGTCTTCAAGACGGCTGGCGAATTGATCAAATTCAGGGTCATGGAGAAGACGCAGCCCATAGAGGCCATACATCTGACCCTCTGGAGTCCCGTGAGCAATCACCCAGCGCATACGTTCCCGCTGCATCCGATTCTCTTAGCAGGAGCCGCAACTCTCGTTGGTTCGTATTCGGACCGAAGAACAAAGGAGGGGTATAGAGTTCCCAAGGCCCAATGACAAAAGCCTGCGCTCTTGCTAAATCATTTTGCCATAAATCCGGCGATATAGCTCTTACCGGAGTCGCTGCAAAAGCGGCGCAGATCAAGAGGGTAAGCCACAAGCCGCGTTTCATATCGCGTTCTATACAATGAACACCGAGCGGGAGAAAAGAAGAATTGTTCTGAAGGAGTTCAGGAGTTGCAGGAGTTCAGGAGTTCAGAATGGATGGCTGCTGCCCCGACCAAAACTGCGCTACTCCCAGGACCTCTCTCGTCCTGAACTCCCGAACTCCTGCACTCCTGAACTCCTTCTCTAATCCGCTTTCTCGACGTCGTTGTTCGAGCCATGAGCCTCGGAAACAACGTCTTCTCCGGAACTCAGAGGTTGTTTGTAACTCACTTCGTTATTCGAGCCGTGGAAAATGACTCTGCTGACCTGGTCGATCTCGACGTCGTTGTTGGAGCCATCGATGTCCAGTTGTTCGGCCGCACCGTTAAACACCACCGAGTTGTTGCTGCCAACCAGTTTGACGTGCTTCTTAGTAATAGCACGGGTCAGGTTATCATTGGTCAACGTCACCACCTCAATCTCGCCGTTGTCTTCCGGGGAAGCGGATATCGCGGCTGACGGGTTGGCCGCGCCCAGCGAACCGACTTGTTTGGCCTCATTGTCCTGACCAATATTGGCAACGGTCGGACTTTCGCCGTTGAGAGTGTGCAGGTAGGAAACGTGGTTCGCGTTTCCGATCATTTGGATATCTCCGACTCGCTCCACTTCAACCGAATTACCGTTGCCCAAGACCTTGAGACTCGAACAATCCCCATGAATCTGAACCCGGTTATTATTACCTGTGATCACCTTCGGCTTACCGTCTCCTTCGAAAGAAAGCGTCTGATTGTTCGACGCGACCAGGGTCTGATCGAGAACTGGGGTTTTGATAATGACAGATTGCGCCAGGGTAATTTCCCAGGTCGCCATTAAGACTCCAATCGTTAGAGCGGCTAATACGGCTTTCCTCATAGGTCTGGATGTGCTGAGAGGTTTATTCTTTGAGATCCTCGGCTTAACGCCTCATAGGATCTACCCCTGAGATCAGCAAAAAGTTGCGACAAATTTTAAACCGCGAATGGACACGAATTGACACGAAGACAAAAGACTTAAAGCCAACCGCAGATTAACGCGGATGTACGCAGATCGTTTTTCGGATCTGCCTCCCTGACTTTTACGGCGCTTTTCTCCCCGGGTGCGTAGCCAGACTGCCACACGAAGGCGGGTCAATCTGCGATTGGCTTGAGATTTTCGTCCTCGTGTCAATTCGCGTCCATTCGCGGTTCATTTGTATCGGATTTGATTGCGGCTCCTGATTTGTCATTCTATTGGCTCGAATGCGGATTCTTTACCTGGACTGCTTCTCAGGGATTAGCGGCGATATGTTTGTTGGGGCACTCACCGATCTCGGCGTGGCGCCGTCGGTATTCGAATGGGAGTTGAGTAAAATTGACCTCGAAGACCACCACCTGCATTTCGAGCGTCAGGCGCGCAAAGGGATCGCTGGCATTAAGTTCGGGGTACACGCGGGAGCTGTCCACGTTCATACCGAGCACGAGCATTCGCACGATCATACTCACAGCCATGACGATCACAGCCACGACGATCATCACCATCACGACCATCATGGAGACGCAGGTCACCCCCATCCCTCTTCCGCCAAGGCTCCGGACGAGCGGGATCTCGTCCCTACCGTTCACCGCACTTACCGTGATATTGTCCGATTGATCAACGAGAGTGATCTGTCCGATTTTACCAAGAAACACAGTCTAGGTGTTTTCCATCGGTTGGCGATGGCTGAAGCCAAGATCCACGCTTGTCCGGTCGATGATATCCAATTCCATGAGGTCGGGGCACTGGATTCGATTATCGATATTGTTCTGGCCTGCGTAGGGATCGAAAGCTTAGCGGTCGACGAGATCCACTTTTCTCGGTTGGTAGATGGGCAAGGATCGATCCGATGTGCTCACGGCGAATATCCGATTCCAAGCCCGGCCACGTTGGAGATTTTGAACGGCCTGCCCCTTTCGCAAATTCCTGTCCCTTTTGAGTTGATCACGCCAACCGGTGCTGCGCTGGTAGCGGAGTTTCAGAACTCAGTCGGCGCCCTCCCTTTGATGCGACCGATCAAAACCGGTTACGGTCTGGGTACGCGAGACCTGGCTGAACGCGCCAACGTCCTCCGCGCGATCTTGGGCGAGAAAGTCCTTTCTTCTGACCCGGAACGTTTAACCGAAGTTCAGGCTACTATCGACGACATGTCGCCGGAACTTCTTGGGGCAGCGATCGAAAAGATAAGAGAAGCCGGCGCCGTCGAAGCATTCTTTTCGTCAGTCCAGATGAAGAAGAGCCGGCCCGGGATTCTAATCACTGTTCTTTGCCGGCCCGAGAAACTGGCGGAAATTCAAGAGATCATACTGCGCCACACTTCTACCTTCGGAGTGCGATATCGTGAGGTAGAACGTCTAGCTCTCGATCGAAAATTAGTGTCCGTAGTTACACCGTATGGACCGCTATCGATTAAGCTTGGGATGCTTAAAGACGAAGTGATTCAGGTGGCGCCGGAGTTTGAAGATTGCCGCAAAGCCGCGGAGAAGGCAGGCGTCCCGATTAAAGCGGTCTACGACGCTGTTCTACAGGCCTACTACCATACAGTTAGCCAAAATACCGAAGAGAAAGTTGTTGAAGTCACTTCACAATAGGCGTTGGGTGTTTACTGATATGAGCACCGCAACTGTTGAGAAGCTTTCCCAGCTCGATCAGCTCAAAAAGTTCACCAGAGTCGTAGCCGACACGGGTGATTTCGAGAGCATTCGCCAATTCAAGCCCGAAGATTCGACGACCAATCCGAGTCTGATTTTTGCGGCCGTTTCGGAACCTGAATACTCGCATCTGCTGGATGAGGTTATCGCAGATTTGAAATCCTCGCCGCTAACGGGTGCGGCAAAGATCGAGACGGTGATCGACCATTTGTTGATCGCGTTCGGGTTGGAGATTTTGAAAATTGTTCCGGGGCGTGTCTCCACGGAAACAGACGCTCGCCTCTCTTTTAACCGGGAAGGCTCCATCAAGAAGGCTCACCAGTTGATCGATCTTTACGAAAAGAACGGAATTTCCCGCCAACGGGTCCTAATTAAGATCGCCTCTACTTGGGAAGGCATTAAAGCGGCGGAAGAGCTTCAGAAAGAGGGTATCAACTGCAATTTGACCTTGCTGTTCTCATTCCCGCAGGCAGTGGCTTGCGCGGAGGCCGGTGTAAGATTGATCTCACCGTTTGTAGGTCGAATTTACGATTGGTACAAAGCGTCAACCGGAAAAGATTATAAAGGCGCCGAGGATCCCGGGGTCATTTCGGTGACCAAGATTTACAATTACTACAAGAAGTTCGGGCATACGACCGAAGTAATGGGCGCCAGCTTCCGGAACACGGGAGAAATCATCGAATTGGCTGGGTCCGACCTACTGACGATTAGCCCCAAGCTTCTGGCCGAGCTGGCTAGTTCGACCGAACCGATCACGCGAAAGCTCTCGCCGGAGACCGCCAAGGCGGCGCAGATCGAGAGGGTTTCATTCGACGAGAAAGCGTTCCGTTTCGCGCTCAACGAGGACCCGATGGCCACTGAGAAATTGGCGGAAGGTATCCGCAAATTCTCGGCCGACATCGTAAAACTCGAGCAGATGATCGCCGCGAAATTGTAGGACACAGGGCGACGGTGGGGCGAAAATCTCGGCGCGGACGACCTGCGTGCCACGCCCAACCGTAGATTCCGCGCCGGATTTGAGCCGTGGCGTGCAGGTGGCATTCGCCCACGATTGCCGCAAACCCAGCGTATGGTTTGCGCCACATCGTGGGCAAAATCACGTCCACGGCGCGGCTCAAACCCGGCGCGATCCGTCAAGTTGTTAGCCGCGTCCTCGGCGCGCCGGGGTCTTCGCCCCACCGACCCCCAAAAAATTCCTGCCGCTCGGAAATTGCAAACTGAGGCCGCACAGGGTTTATTGCGGGTTTGATCTGGGAGTCTGTCCATGACGCATCGGCTACATAGCTACCTTGGCTATTCGTACCCGGGCCAATTGACCGAGTTGGTCAAACGGGCCTGGCCAGCTGATCTTTTGACCTATTTGCCTACGGACTGGCAACTCCGACTCCTGCTGGATGTCGCGTACCACGCCAGCTTGCTCAGAGAAGAACAAAGACCGGTTACTTTTCGAGTGTTATTAGGCCATCCTGATGACGTCGTAAAGCCCGATCAGCCGCCCACGGCTCTCAGTGGAATATCATTCGACCGGCCACGCCCATTTAATGAGCAAGAAGTGCGGCGGATCTCGATGGCAGCTGATTTTTTTCGCTCTTTGGTCGCGGTAGCGCCGTATGGCGATGAGAAGCTCAAGATCTGGGGGATTCTTTTGTCCGGAACCAGATGGGTAAATAGTGTCGATGGAGGTCGTTTCACCGGGTACCCTTTACCCACGCGAGTCGTGATTCATGCCCTTGGTCCGGGACGCATCACAGTGTTTGTCGGTCATCGCCGGATCGCTGCCCTAAGTGGCGGGCAACTGGAGGCCTATGCGTTTGACTTGTTCCAGTCTACTTGGCTGCGGGAATCGTTCGCCGGCGCGCGCAAGCAGATGCAACATTGGCTTGGCCAGGAAGAAACCGATCATCCATCCGTCACGGTCGATGTCGATCTTCTGAGAGCCGTTTCTCAAAATATCATTCGCCGGACCCTTAGCGTGGTCCGAAACGCGAAACATGGGGGCACGTTGGTTTTCATTGACCCCGACGATGAAGCCGACTTTACCGAGCTTGGGGGTCCGATGCGTTTCAAATATCTGTTGGCCAAAAGCCCGCACCGAACTCGGTACCGGCAACTCTTCAAATCGGCGGTAGCCAGGCTATGCCAATTAGCGGCAGCGAATCATGTGCAAAACATTGGTTGGAATGAGTACCAAGGTTTTGCCGACCGGCAGCTGGGAGAGCTGGATGAAGCATTTTTCGAATTTGCCCACTTTTTAGGCGACCTCATGGCGGTCGACGGAGCGTTGATCTTGACCAAGCAGTATGAGGTTATCGGCTTCGGCGCCGAGCTCCTTTCGGAAGCACCTTGCCTTTCCAGTGTGCGACGAGCCATGGATCTGGAAGCCACCATTTGGGCGAATGAATCGCTAGATGACGTCGGTACGCGACACCGAGCGGTATATCGGCTTTGTGATCAGCATCGCAAGTGTCTGGCCATCGTGATTTCACAGGATGGTTCAGTGAGATTCGTTAAGAACCACAACGGCACGGTCACTTACTGGAACCAGATCTCTTGGTGACCTCCACCAAATCTTCTCGGACGAGGACGCGGCTGGCGCTCTCTCTGGGCGAGGCGCGACGCGTGGCGTTAGCAGCGCAGGGCTTAGGAGTTCCTAAGCCGGCGCAAGTCACCAAAAGACATTTACTAGCGACTATTCAACGTCTCGGGCTGCTACAGATCGATTCTGTGAACGTCCTAGTTCGCGCCCATTACTTTCCGCCCTTTTCCCGGATCGGTCCGTATCCAACCGAGTGGCTCGACGATCTAGCCTATCGAAAACGCCGGCTTTTCGAGTATTGGGGACATGCTGCTTCTCTTATCCCGGTCGATCTGTTCTCCAGTTTTCGCTGGCGAATGGAGCGAGCCAAGCAGGGCATCGGCGTGTATCGCGGCTGGGTCAATTTCGCAAAGGACAACGCAGGCTTAATCCAGGAGGTTTTGGAACAGATCCGGCAGCACGGTCCGGCTGGGGCTGGTGATGTTGAGAAAGCGATAAAACAAGAGCAACTGGCCAAGAAAGCTGGCTGGTGGGAGTGGAGCGATTCCAAGACCGCGTTAGAATGGCTTTTCTGGTCCGGGCAAGTCACGACTTCGACCCGCCGCAATTTCGAGCGCGTCTATGACCTGACTGAACGAGTCTATCCGGATTTATACAATGGCGATGTCCCGGATCGGGCCATCGCCCAACGAGAATTAGTGGCAACCGCGGCTCGAGCTCTCGGCGTCGCTACCGAAAACGATCTTGGCGACTATTTCCGACTGAAAATTAATGAGACTCGTCCGCGGATCCGCGAGTTAGTCGAAGCAGGTGAACTAATCGAAGTCAAAGTCGAAGCCTGGCGCCAGCCGGCGTATCTTAGCTCTTCGGCTCGCATCCCGCGTTCGCTGGAGGCGGGGACATTTTTGTCGCCATTCGATCCGCTTCTTTGGGAACGGAAACGAACGGAGCGATTATTCGGCTTCCGCTATCGGATCGAGATCTACACGCCAGCGGCTCAACGGCAACATGGTTATTATGTGTTACCGTTTCTGTTTGGCCAAAATTTCGTAGCCCGGCTGGACCTGAAAGCAGACCGAACGAATAACGTTTTGCGAGTAGTGGGTGCGTTTGCCGAGCCACAGACCGAGCCCAAAACCTTCGTCCACGCGGTGGCTGCTGAATTGCAATCAATGGCGGCTTGGCTGGGGTTAGAGAAGATTGCGATCAGCAGGTATGGAGACCTGGCGCCGATGCTGAGGTCGGTCTGAGGAAAGGAGCCAGGAGCCAGAATCCAGGAGTCAGGAGGCCTTGGGTCTGGCTCATGCTGGGCATTAAGGAGCGATCGTTCGCAGAAGTAATCATTAAGTCTGCCTTCAGACAATAGAGATATCGACGATCCGCGATCACTGGCCACTGATTACTGACTTACTGATTACTACGGGCTTGGGCTGGCGACGTTCCTGACCCGCGCTAGACCCGACGCCTCCTGACTCCTGGATTCTGGCTCCTGGCTCCTTTCCTCGATCCCCTTGAACTCCTTCCCCCTTCCCCCCATATTGGCCGTCGAAAATGAAGCAGGCTTTAATCGCTCTTGAGGATGGTCGGACCTTTCACGGGGAATCGTTTGGCGCGTCCGGTACCACAGTCGGTGAGATCTGTTTTAATACTTCGATGACCGGTTACCAGGAGGTTCTAACCGACCCTTCATACCGAGGTCAGATCGTGACCATGACCTATCCTTTGATCGGTAACTACGGGACAAACGAACTCGACAACGAGAGCAGCCAGCCTCATGTCCGTGGCTTTGTGGTGGGCGAACTATCTCCTATTACCAGCAACTGGCGCGCTGCCGGGTCACTCGATGATTATCTCAAGCGTTGGAAGATCTGTGCTATCCAAGGGGTAGATACGCGAGCATTGACCAAACATCTGCGGGTTCGGGGCGCGATGCGGGCTTGTCTAACGGATGAAATTTTGTCACCGGAAGAAGCCGTGGCCACGGCTCGTAACGCTCCACTCATGATTGGCTCTGATTATGTTCGGGAGGTCACCACTCCAGAAGCCTTCGACTGGGACCCGGAGGACAGTTTGAGCCGGGAATGGACTCTGGTAAAGGGAGGTGGAGTCGCGGGAATCAACGAGAACGGGCAAGCATTCAAACCGTTGCCACCGAAACGGCACCAGATTGTCGCCTACGATTACGGTATCAAAACCAATATTTTGCGGCGGTTACGCCAGCACGGGTTTGGGGTGAAAGTGGTTCCGGCGTCTACTTCAGCTAAAGAAGTGCTGAGTCTGAAGCCGGACGGTATCTTCTTGTCGAACGGCCCCGGCGATCCCGCTCCCCTGACCTACATTTATAAAGAGTTAAGCCAGTTGGTGGGCCAATGCCCTATCTTTGGTATCTGTCTCGGCCATCAGTTGTTGGGATACGCTTACGGTGGCAAAACATATAAGCTAAAGTTTGGCCACCGAGGTGGGAATCAGCCGGTCAAAGACTTGCTTACCGGCAAGGTCGCGATCACGTCTCAGAATCACGGATTTGCGGTGGATCCTGATTCCTTGCCTCCCGAAGTAGAAGTTTCTCACATCAACCTGAATGACGGCACCGTCGAGGGGATGCGCCACCGAGACCACCCTGTATTCAGCGTACAATATCATCCCGAGGCAGCTCCGGGGCCGCACGACGCTACCTATTTCTTCGATCAATTCAGCAAACTGATCGACGAAGCGAACCTGTCGCGCCGCAGCGAAGCGAAGGCGGATGCTCGTAAATAACGGTGACACCGCCAACCCCAGAGAAGCGTGTGCCGGCGATTATCTGCCCTCACACCGAGGCGTGGGACGGTTCGTCTCTGGATGGGTTGGCAGGTTGTTGGTCCAAAGCTAGCCGCGTATTCCTGGCGGATAATGTCAGTGGTCGCCCACCGCTTTGGGGTACTGAGGTGCGCGTAGGCTGGCACCGGGAAGAACTCCTGGTTTTGTTCATCTGTCAAGATCCCGATCCCTCGGCAACGATGACCAAGCGCGACGATCCCCTTTGGGAAGAAGACGTCGTCGAAATTTTTGTCGATCCTTTCGGCGATCTAGATTGTTACTTCGAGTTTGAGGTTAATCCGCTAAATACCGTGTTAGACGTATTTATTCGCCGCGTGCGAGGCGGTTTGCGGAAAGATTTCCGCTGGGATTGTGAAGGGCTCCGTACCGCGACCGGCTTATTGGCTTACGGGTGGGTCGCAGGACTCGCTATTCCGTTTGGAAGCTTTGGCGAATGCAATCTCTCCCAATGGCGTATCAACTTTTGCCGGATCGAGCGTCCCAAAGGCCAACCTCGGGAACTATCGGCCTGGTCGCCTATCTTCGCCGGGACCTTTCATCTACCTGAACGATTCGGCGTGCTGACGTTTGGATAAGCGTCAGGATTTTACGCAACGGCGGTGTATCTCGTTTGAAAACCGGAGGTTGTGAAGACAATTTCCTTTATGTCGAAGGAGGAACCACTGGTCATTCAGGGTACCATCACCGAAGTATTACCGAATACGATGTTTCGTGTGACGTTACCCAACGGACAGAAGGTTCTCGCCCACATTAGCGGAAAGATGCGCAAGAACTTCATTCGTATCGTTCCTGGTGACAAAGTGGAAGTTGAGATCTCCCCTTATGACATGAGCAAAGGGCGCATCGTCTTTCGGGAAAAGTAACGGTAGGGATGGGCTCCTCCTCATCCGTATTTGTCCGATTTGTTGGGTAATTCCGCACCAAACGAGGAGGAAACCTCATCCTCGCCGAAAGACCGCCGAAGGGCCCGCCCTGAGCAAGCCTAAAGCGCGCCGAAGGGTTGATTTTCGAAATTAAAACCGGAAAGTAATTAATAGTTCAGCGTTACTCCTTTTCGACTTAGCAGACAAACTTGGAACGAACCATGGAAACTAGTCCAGACCCAGAAGCAGCAGCATCCAAATCAAAAGACCATTTGAAAGCTGCAGCTGACGATTTCAAAACTGCGGCGAGCGCTAAAGCCGACGAGATTCGGAAAGCCGCGGAAAAGAAGGCGGACGAGCTGAAAGCTGCGGCAGAGAGTAGAGCACGCGAATTCCGAGGAGCCGCAGAAACTGCGTGGACTGACGCTCGTTCGAAAGCCAGACATTGGCAAAGCGAAGGAGAAGCTTACGTACGGGAAAACCCCACTAAAGCGATACTAATGGCTTTAGGAGCGGGCTTTCTCTTGGGCCTTCTTCTTAAAAAATAATTATGAGTTCGGATGCTCCGGTTGGAGCTGCATCGGAGCACTCGTCGACCGCCGACTCTGTCAAACATTGGGTCGCCGCATTCTTGCATTACCTGGAGCTGCGGCTCCAGCTGTTAGGTCTAGAATGCAAAGAGGCGGGATTACATCTGTTAATCATCGGCCTCTTGGTAACCGCGATATTGGTATTATTTGGCGGTTTCCTGGTAATGTTCGCGGTGTTCCTCCTCTATCTAATCATTACCCTGTTACATTGGGAATGGGGTTGGGGAGCATTGCTTTGCGCAGGGATCTTGTTACTCGGGAGCGCGGTGGCTGCGATCATCTTACGCTACCGAGTAGGCCGGCCTATGTTCCGTATGACGTTGGATGAGCTGCAAAAGGATCGAGAATGGCTTCGGACAACGACGCGAAACGCCGAATAGTCGAAGAACTCGAGAAAATCCGAGGAGACCTTGCTGGCGCTAGCGCCGAATTGCGAGATCAGCTCAATTTCAAACGCCGGTTCTCCGAAGCTTGGCAAAAGTATCGCTGGATATGGTTAAGCTTCATCGCGCTGTTCGGTTGGGTGCTTTCCCGGTTACCAAGGCGCACGAAGAAGATTTATATCGAAAAAGGAAAGGGCGGCGCCCGAGTCCCACCTCCCGGCAAAAGCTTTACCAGGACGGTCGGCGGACAGCTTTGGTCGGTGGCGTGGTCTATCGCTAAACCAGCTCTCGTCGCCTTTTTGACCAAGAAAATGGCGAAGAAGGGCTGAAACGAAATACAAGGAGTTCAGGAGTTGCAGAAGTTCAGGAGATACCGGCACGGTTGAGCCGAAGACCGCCGACCCTTCCCATTCCCATTAGGCTCTACTCGGTTTTTGCTTGCAAGCGCATCGCGGTGCCGATCCTGAACTCCTGAACTCCTGAACTCCTGAACTCCTGAACTCCTGAACTCCTTGTACTCCTTGTACTCCTTGAACTCCTGCCTCTAGACCTTCCGGCCAAATTTCTTCTCCAGCTCCGAATATCCGATCTGGATCATCGTCGGTCGTCCATGCGGGCAGCAGTACGGCAGCTCGCAAGCCAACAGATCCTTAACCAATTGCCCAATTTCAGCGGAATGAAGATAGTCATTCGCTTTCACCGCATACCGGCAAACGGTCTTCGCAATCACATCTTCCCCGAGGCGCAAGCGAGAGGTATTAGAGGTGAGAGAACGAAGTTCATCAACAAGCTGGCGAATCGTATTGGCTGGATCTTCCATCCTCAAAAACTGCGGTATCCCGTCGATTTTTAAGGTTAATTCGCCAAAGGCCTCCACAGAAAAACCCATCTTCTGCAAGCTCGGCGCATTGAGCAACAGCCAGTCGTAGTCTTTCGGTGGCAGTCTCAACACGATTGGGATCAGCAGGCGTTGGCATGGGACACCGGCGGTTTCGGTTTCTCGTCGTAGGCGCTCGAACAAAATCCGTTCATGAGCGGCATGCTGATCCACCAACACCAACCCCTCTTCGTTTTCCATCAGGATATAGAGCTTTCCCAGGACTCCGAGTACGCGAAATTCAGAGGCAGACGATTCCTTGCCCTCCGGTGAGAAAGTGGCGACCGGCGCCGCCTTCGCCTCATTTGGAACCGGCGAGATCGTCGCCGAAGCATGAATCTCGGGTGGAGATGTTCTCTCCAATTTTTGCGGCGCCGACGGGAACTCATGCCAGTCTTTTCGCAGCGCGAATTGCTCCACTAGCGGCACGAGTGGCGCTACCGGCTCACCCGCTTCCGGCGTCGGCGCAGACCGCGGACTAACAAAAGCTTGGCTCCAATGCCCGCGATCCGAGTCCAACGTTTTCCGAACCGTTTCAGCCAACGCGTGGCGTACCGTATCTGGGTTACGAAACCGAACCTCGCGTTTGGCCGGATGCACATTCACATCGACATCGGCTGGATCCAGATCGAGAAACAGAAACACCAGCGGGTATTGGCCCTTCATGAGCGCGGTGTGATACCCTTCTCGTAAGGCATGCTGGATCGTTAGATTGTCCACCGCGCGACCGTTAACAAAAATGATCTGTTCCGCCCGAGTCGGCCGGCTGATCCCCGCCTTCCCCAGAAACCCACGGATCGAGATCCCCGCCCCCGTCGTCGGCTCAATCTCGATAAGTTGTTTCATGATCTCCTCGCCTCTGAGATCTGAGATACGCGTCGCTAATGAACGGGTTGGCGGTAATTGAAAGATCACCGCCTGATCTCGCACGAGCACAAACCCGACCTCCGGATGGCCAAGAGCTTGCAGCATCAGTTGGTGCTGCACATGGCTGGCCTCGGTGTTTTCCGTGCGTAAGAATTTTCGGCGGGCCGGCAGATTGTAAAAGAGATGTTTAGCCTCAACCAACGTTCCGGGAGCTTCTCCACACGCTCGCACCGTGTCCATTTTCCCGCCGTTGACCAAGATCTCTGTCCCTTCAATGGCATCAGCGAGACGCGTCGCCAATCGAAACCTGGAGACACTAGCAATTGATGGCAACGCTTCGCCCCGAAATCCCAGAGTATGGATGTTAGCCAGATCATCGCCGGTTCGGATCTTACTGGTTGCGTGTCGCTCCAGGCTTAACAGCGCATCGTCGCGATCCATGCCAAACCCATTATCCACCACGCGCACCAGACTGGAGCCGCCTCGAGCAATCGCGATTTCAATTCTGGTGGCTCCGGCATCGAGACTATTTTCGACCAGCTCTTTGACTACCGAAGCAGGGCGTTCCACGACCTCACCCGCGGCCACTTGGGAGGCAACCTCATCCGGAAGCAAAGCGATTCGCCCCATCGACCAGAGTACAATATGGGGAGGACTTCTACAATGGGAGGGCGTGATCAGGGGCGATCAGTCGGTAGGGCGAAAATCTCGGCGCGCCGAGGACTCTGCTAACATCTTAAGCTAGACCGCGCCGGATTTGAGCCGCGCCGTGGGGAAGGCAACGCCCGCGTTCTTAACGGCCCCGAAACTCGATATGCTGGACGAGGCAACCCGCACGCATGGCTCAAATCCAGCGCGGAATACACGTTTCCAAATAGATTGTCCTCGGCGCGCCGAGATTCTCGCCCTACCGGGCCACCTCGCATACCTTCCACAGCCAACCACTCGCCGCCGTTGACGCGCGGGGCAGTTACCGTTTAAGTTAAGGCTGCGACATGATTACGGTCACCCAAGCAGCTATTCGTCACCTCCAGGAGCTGGTCTCGGAAGATCCGAGCTACAGTGACAAAGGGTTACGCATCTTTGTCGAGGATGGAGGGTGTGCTGGCAGGCAATACAGCATGCAGTTTGATTACCCTCGGGCGGACGACCAGCGGATCGAAAGCGACGGAGTATCTGTACTCATCGATCCTAAGAGCGCCGAGCTTTTACATGGATCAACCGTTGACTTCACGGATGGATTGACCGGCTCAGGTTTTAAAATCGAAAATCCTAACGTAGTCCGCAGTTGTGGTTGTGGAAGTTCATTTGAGGTATCCGGGGAAAGACGCTGACTTCAATTTTCTCCCGAAATCAGCTAACGACCGATGAAAGCAGTAGAGCTCGGCCGCACTAGAGGGCGCTTGCCCCCACCTGAAGGCGCCGATGGTCTCTTCGGCTGGACCGTTGTCATTTTATTGCTTTGTGGAGTGGCGGTGGTTTGCTGGATCGGAACTTTTTACGTTTTTGATCACCCCGAACAGCCATTCAATTACCAGATCTTGTCTAAGCTCAATAAGTTGGCGCCGCCGAAGCGTTTCGAATTAACGGCTGCGCCATCGGGTGAGTTTTTGGGTGCCGATAAATTGCTCGAACGCTACGGAGCAATGACCAGCGTCGGGCTCCAGGAAGAAAGCAACAATCTTCTCCGATCGTACCTGCGCAACTATGACCACCAGGTAGGCAAGGTCCCGTACGTAACTGGAAAATACACGGTTCTGGATGCTTTCCCCATGACCGAAAGCCAATATTTCGGATCCGGTGTAGTGGCGTTAGCGCAATCGAATGACGTTCCAACTATTTATATGGAGGCGATTTTCCCGGCCTCAAAAGAACAGCTCGCCAGCATGCAACGGGTGCTGATCACCGGGTTAGGATTGGAACTCCGCCGGTCATTCGATCTCACCGCCATTGTCCGCGTCACCAACTTGGGCGGAGGACGCCTATTGTTCACTTGTATGCCGCTGCTCTACTCGTCCTACGGCCAAAGCGGCAACAGTTTCCAACTTGAACCTCCTGGGGCCCTTTTCGTGAAATCGGGTCTGCCTTTGGTTAGCAATAACCAGTTTGAGGCGGCCGAGACCCGGTTCGCCCAATATCGGCGAGCTGCCGGTTCACAGTTAGCTGCCGCCAACACGCCGTCCGCGAAAACTCCTTCTGCGAACGCTTCTCCGGCCGCATCAGTAGCGAATAGCCCAACTTTAGTGGCCGCTTTGCGAGCAGAACCGGTATCAACTCCTACACCGCCTCTCTTAGGTAAGAGTCCGCGAGCTACCTCCACCCCAAAACAACAGGTCGTTGCGGCTGCATCACCCGTGAATCGACCGAGTGCGACCCCAACGGCAACGGCGGTAGCGGTTGCTGAAACCACTCCCCAACCTTTTCTGGCGGCATCAGCCAGTCCCGGCGCCGGTAACCGAATTGGATCTTGGCAACTTTATAAGCCGGGCTTGATGCCACGAGGCCGATTGTTGGATGTGAACCAGACGGCTGAGCTAGCGGATAAGGGAATGGGTACGGACCCAACCTATCTGAAAGGCGAGTTCACGGTCACTGCTGCTCGAGAGAACCGCGCTGTGCTGCGCCCGAAACAGGAGTCCGGCCCAGGAGCCAATGTCAGAATCATCGTAGAGTTTCCTCGAGGGGGAAATGTGCCCAAAGAGGGTGAAGCCATGGCCAGATTGAATGACCGTCCTTTCCAGATCGAGGACGTCCGAAAAGGCGCAGACGGCCAGGTGAATATTTACGTGCGAGAGATCACGGTGGAGTGAAGGAGCTAGGAGCCAGGAGCGAAACGGCGAGTGGGCGAAACGGCGACGCGGCGACAATGCCACGCGCACGGAGCGGCTCAAAACCGGCGCGGATCTCACATAGAGCAATCACGTCCTCGGCGCGCCGAGTTCTTCGCCCCACCGATCATGGGCCATCATCGCCGCATCGCCCTTTCGCCGTTTCGCCGTTTCGCCGTTTCGCCGTTTCGCTTCTGGCTCCTACTAGGCATATGCCTAGTAAACATCCCTCTTGTAGCGCTTCTCTTTTCGCAACGTTTCGACGTATTCGGCGGCTTGTTCCGGAGTTTTGCCGCCATGTTTCTCAATGATTTGATGCAGCGCGACATCAACATCTTTTGCCATTCGAGCAGCGTCGCCGCAGACAAAGAAGTGAGCGCCGGACTCAAGCCAGTCGAAGATATCTTTGCTCTGCTCGAGCATTCGATGTTGGACGTAAATCTTATTCGCCTGATCTCGGGAGAAAGCGGTGTCGAATCGGGTTAGAACGCCTTGCTTTTGCAGGTCTTCAAGCTGCTCCTGATAAAAGAAGTCACACTTGTGACGCTGTTCGCCGAAGAAGAGCCAGTTTTTGCCAGAAGCACCGTCAGCGCCGCGTTCTTCCAGGTAGGCGCGGAAAGGAGCTAAGCCTGTCCCCGGCCCCACCATAATGACCGGTGTTGAAGGATCCTCCGGCAAGCGAAATCCTTTGGCGACGTGCACGAACATGGGCACTTCCGAGCCGAGAGTCACGCGGTCAGCCAAGTAAGTGGTAGCCACGCCTTCTCGCATCCGGCCATGACTTTCGTAACGCACCGACGCTACTAAGAAATGCACCTCTTCGAAATGCGCTTTGAGACTGGATGCGACCGAATACAGCCGCGGCTGCAGCTTCCGCAATGTGCGTACAAACTCCTCGACGGTGAATCGGATCGATGGGTTATCCAGAAAAAAATCGATGATCTCCAATCCCCACAGATAATTCTCTAGATCCCGCTTTCGTTCCGGATTCAGTAATTCCTTGAGCTCAAGCCTCGTCGCCGATTTTTCGGCGATCGCTTCCAGAAATTGCTTGGAAGGCTGGGTAATCTGGAAATGCTGAAGCAACCCTTCCCGGATCGTAAAGGTCTCCCCCTCTTTGGTGGTCACAGTCTCGTCCCCGCTGAAATGGAGCGCCTCCAAAAGCTCTTCTACGAGCTTCGGATTGTTTTTGATAAAGATCCCCATGGAATCGCCCGGCTCATACTGGAGCCCAGCCCCAGCCAATGAGAACTCGTAGTGTCGCGTCTCCTTCTCCGAACCCGGAAGTGTCAGGGTGCGGCCCACTAAAAGCTTAGCGGGAAAGGGGTTCTTTCTGGAGTATGGTGGCGCCTGCGTAGTTGCTGACATAAATGGCGAAAGTATGGGAGGAGTTCAAGGAGTTCAAGGATGAGGAAGGAGTCAGGAGCCAGAATCCAGGAGCCAGTAGAACGCTGGGTTGCACACGCCAGCTTGTGCAGCACCAATCGCGGGACGGATCGCGTCGTTGTGATCGTCATGCGGGGAGCTCGGCGCGTTTGGGTATTTAGTGATGAAACGACGTCGGCAGGCCCAGAAACATCCCGTGTGCTAACCCAAAGAGGCCGATCCTGCCTGTGTCTCGCTTAAACGCGGTGAGTCGTGCTCAGCCCACCGCCCTCCTGGCTCCTGGATTCTGGCTCCTGACTCCTTCCTCTCACCCCACGGTCCTCACCAGTGGCCCCAAGAGGTCCTCAATGCCAACCACCCCCACGGTGCAATCCTCGGCGTCGACCACCAGTGCGAGCGTCTGAGGAAATGCTGCTCGCAGCCGGTGTAAAGCCATCGACGCTGGCTCATCTTCACGCACCACTAACATACGGCGAAGATAAACATCGATATTCTCTCCTGACTTCTGGTCCAAGATCACGTCGAAGACATTGATCAAACCAACGATCTCTCCGCGATCATTCGCCACCGGCAAGGAATCAAAGCGGGTCTGTAGGAAGGTCGTGATCACCGCGTCCACCGGCGTACCGATTTTTAACGTCACGACTCGTTCGCTTCTGACCATGACGTCTTTGACCCGCACGGTGCGAAAGTCGACGACGTTGTGGATCATCTGCCGTTCGATACTGCTCAGCATCCCCATTTTTTCGATCTGCCTGGTCACAGACTTCAGATCTTCGCGCGCCACGAAAACCTCTTGAGGCCGCTTCAGCCGAAAGATATGAACAGCGCACCATGAGCCAACTGCCATGAGTGGTGTTAGCAGAAGAGACGCAATCTCCAGTAACACCGCAATCGATGCGAGCGCTTGATAAGGGAAGCGCCGAAAGAATGATTTCGGCAACATTTCGGTCATGATCAGGAAAATCGGAAAAGCAACCAAAACGCTGCAGAGATATCCCCACCCTTCCAAGGCGTGAACGAACCAAGACGCCAGAATCAGGACGGCGATGATATTGGCGAGACCGGTGACACAGAGGACGG
>Ga0209647_1001090_pt1 | contig 23845 bp, 18 predicted proteins | sample GraSoi_2013_60cm_FD_185827 | JGI IMG/M metagenome (GOLD analysis project Ga0209647, IMG submission 185827) | Grasslands soil microbial communities from the Angelo Coastal Reserve, California, USA - Sample 9_17_2013_60cm (SPAdes) (version 2) | ecosystem: Environmental > Terrestrial > Soil >... | reverse complement strand
AACAATCCCAAGAGTATCACCGTCAATAGCCCAGAAGGTGTAGCAGCCTTGACGCTGATGGCCAGTTGGGTGGGCACGATCTCGCCATCGGCGGTGACCACCTACATGGAAGAGAGCAGCCGTTCAGCCTGGCAGGACGGGGACTCGGCCTTCATGCGCAACTGGCCCTATGCCTATGCGCTGGGCAATGACCCGTCGACCTCCAAGGTTGCTAAAAAGTTCGATGTCCATCCCATGCTCTATGGTGGCAGCAATACCACCGGCCACTCAAGCCTGGGCGGCTGGCAATATGGCATCAATGCCTTCTCCAAGAACCCTGACGCGGCCTGGAAGTTTATCCAGTACAATCTCAGCCTCCCCACGCAGAAAACCCTCGCTTTGCAGTTGTCGCTGACAATGACGCACAAGAGCATCTACACGGACCCCGAGGTGCTAGCTAAGAATCCGTTCTTCAGCAGATTGTTTCCCGTGTTCCAGACCGCGCAGCCGCGCCCGGTCTCTCCTTTCTACCCAGACATCTCGAACGCCATTCAGGTGCGAGTCCATAATGCACTTACCAAGCAAAGCACTCCTGCAGCTGCTTTGAGTGCGCTGCAGTCTGATTTGCAGGCCATCGTGAACAGGTAGTACGATGTAGTGCGTAGCTAGTAGTGGAGTATCTGTACGGATACTCCACTGTATGAGATACATTTGGTAGAGCAGCCATCTGTGTATCTATCTGTTCTTAATCGGGGGGTTGTCTTGCATGCCATTGCACAATGCAGTTACGCTTGCAGGACACTCTCGATGTGGATAGCGATCGAAAGGAATACGTGCATATGGCAACACAAGCAGTAGAAGTAGCCACCAAAAGGAAAGGGCTGGGTCTGCGAGAACGCCTGGATGTGGGAAGTGGCTTCACACCGTACTTCCTGGTACTCCCTACCATCATCGTGATTGTGGCGGTAGCAGGCTTTCCCATCGTCAATTCCCTTTGGCAGAGCCTGCAATCTAATCCTCTCAGCCCTAGCTCAAATTTTGTTGGATTGCAAAACTATGCTCAGGTATTAGGGAGTAGCGAGTTCCGTACAGCGATTGGCGTGACATTCGGCTTCACGATCATCGCCGTGGCCCTGGAGACGCTCTTTGGTCTGGGAATTGCCCTCCTCATCAATGCCACGTTTCCAGGTCGTGGCCTGGTACGGGCCTCTATTCTTGTCCCTTGGGCCTTTCCCACAGTTATCTCCGCGCAGATATGGTTTCTGATGTACAATGACCGTACAGGCATTGTCAGCTACATCCTCCAGCGGATTCACGTACTGCCAGCAGGTGGTACATTATTGCAGACGAGTAATGGCATTGTTCTTGCTTCCATCATCACCGACGTCTGGAAAACGACGCCTTTTATGGCCCTCTTGCTCCTGGCCGGTCTTCAGGTCATCCCCCATGAATTGTATGAAGCGGCAGGCGTAGATGGGAGTACGCGATGGCAGTCATTCTGGAGGATTACCTTGCCCATGCTCACCGGGCCGCTGCTCATCGCCTTACTCTTCCGCACGCTCGCTTCCCTGGGCGTGTTCGATCTGCTCTACATACTGGGCGGCAACCAGGTGGAAAGCATGGCATCGTTCTCGTATAATTTCATGTTTACACGTTCCACCTTCGACTTTGCTGCTGGAGTGACAGCCTCAATGATACTCTTTTTTACCGGAATTATCGTTGCGTTGCTCTTTGTCTTGTGGATGCGTGTAGCGCAACGGTAGGGTGTCGATCTAGCCGTCCCTGGAAAGGAAGGAGATGTATTATGGCAGTTAAGGAGCAGGTTTCTCAAAGTGCAAGAGCGAGCGAGAGCACTGCGAAAGCGGGAGGGCGCATACCATGGGGCAAGATAGGTCGCTATACCGCTGTAGTGCTGATTGTGTTCGTCGCATTGGCTCCTCTTTACTGGTCAATTGCGACGGCAGTCAAGAGTGGACTCGAACTGAACGCTTCACCGCCCACCCTTTTTCCCCATACTTTCAGCCTGGAGAACTTCCAAACCGATCTTTCACTGTCCACTTTTACCCATGATCTGCTCAACAGCACGATCATCGCAGCCGTCACCACACTTTTGGCACTGCTCGTTGGCATACTATGCGCCTATGCTATTGCGCGTACGAAGTTCCGCGGCAAAGCCATCGTGCTGGGGATCACGTTGTCGGTGGCCTTGTTACCCTTTATCGCGATGGTCGGGCCGCTCTTCGTGGTTTTCACTGGCCCGATTCCGGTCTACAACACGTACATTGCCCTGATTATCCCCGACCTCGTAATCACCCTACCCATTACAGTCTGGTTCATGACTTCGTTCTTCCGCGAGCTGCCACCAGACCTGGAAGAGGCAGCCCGGGTGGATGGAGCCTCGCGTTTGCGCGCCCTGTGGGAAATAATTGTGCCACTCACAGCCCCTGGGGTCTTCGCGGCGGCTATTCTCACGTTCATCGCTGTCTATAACGACTTCATCTTCGGTTTGACATTGACGACCGATGAAAGTGCACAGCCGATCACCGTCGGGGTCTCACGCTTCGCCGGCGAACATACCATCCCCTGGGGCGAAATTGCCGCCGCCGCCGTGATTGTGACCATTCCGCTTGCGATTTTGGTGCTGATTTTACAGCGCCGGATCGTTTCTGGCCTGACCGCCGGAGCAGTAAAGGGGTAACGTGGGAGAATTGGACGCGGTACGTCGCGCGTCCAATTCATCTCGACTCGCCGGGAGCACAACGCTAGGGGAATCTTTTTGTCGATGCTTGAATACGTTGATCCCTTTATCGGGACCGATGGAAGAGGGAACTGCCTCTGTGGTCCCTATCTCCCTTACAGTTTGGTCCGCCTGGGCCCAGACACACTTCCTCCTCAACCTACTAATGGTTACAGCAGTACCGCCCCGATCATCTACTTCAGCCATACCCATGTGAGTGGTACAGGGGGGGGGAGTCGCTACGGCAATATTGGAGTGATGCCTTTCACAGGGCGGCCTCGATTTACGGTCGAGGCCAGTGAACGCAGCCAGGAAACGGCCAGTCCAGGCTACTATACGACTACGCTGACGTCGTCGGGGGTGCGGGTGGAACTCACCAGTACGCCAAGAGTGGGTGTGCATCGTTACCATTTCCCCCACGATACGCAGGCCAATGTCCTCATCAATGTTGGCGCAATTATTCGTCCTGCGACCATCGAACGGGAACTGGGAGCGGTGATTGGAGGATTCGTCGAGTGGATTTCCGATCACGAGCTTGTGGGACGCGCTGATTGTCAGGGGGGATGGGGCCATCGTTTCCCTTACTCGGTCTACTTTTATGCCCAATTTTCACTGCCCGCTGCACAGCGGATCGTGGCCAATGGGGCAGGTATCCTTGACGGCTCTGTCGCGACGGCAACCCATTGCCAGGCCGTCGCGAGCTTTGGTCAACAGCAGGCAGTCGAGGTGCGCGTGGGTATCTCGTATGTGAGCCTTGCCAAAGCGCGAGCCAGTGTCACTCGTGAAGCACAGGACAAAACGTTTGAGACGATTCACGCGGAGGCCAGGACGACGTGGGCGCATGCGCTGAGCCGAATTTGGGTGGAGGGAGGCACGGACGAGCAAACAACGCTCTTCTACACTCTGTTCACGCGCCTGCTCTGCATGCCAAGCGATCTGGGGATCGACGATGAATATCCTTCCTGGCACTCCGGGGTGCGACAGTTCACTGATATGTACTGTCTGTGGGATAGCGTGCGCAATGCCAATGCATTGCTGAGCCTCTTTGATCCACAAATGGAGGTGGCGCTGCTCAATAGTCTGCTTGACATTGCCGATCATGTCGGGTGGCTCCCGGATGCCTGGATTGCGGGACATGCCGCACAGATGCAAGGTGGGAGTTCAGCCGATGTCCTGTTTTGCGAAGCCGCACTCAAAGGCCTGTCTGGCATCAACTACGAGAAGGCGCTGGGCTATATGCGCAAGAATAACGAGGTCGCCTCTCCTGATCCCTGGCGCTATGGCAGATATCTGGCGGACTATCGCGATCTGGGCTATGTCTCGACGAATGTGAAAACAGCCTGTGTCTCGCGCCACCTGGAGTATAGTTACCAGGATTGGTGCATCGGCAGGCTGGCTGAACATCTCGGCCATCACACCATGGCTCAAACCTATTACAAGAATGCCCAAAAGCTCTGGAATCTCTGGCGTGCTGATCTCCACGCCTTTGCGCCACGCAGCCCCACTGGTGCCTGGATCAGCCCCTTTGATCCGAACGATGTCGGGGGCCCGTTCGATCCCTACTTCTATGAAGCAGCCAGCTGCCACTGGTCGTTTCAAACATTTCATGATTTCGCCGGGTTGATCGAGCGACATGGGGGAAGGGAAGCCTTTCTACAGCACCTTGATGCTTTCTTCGATGAAGGACGTTATTGGTCGAAAGAGATCATGCTGCATGTGCCGTATCTCTATCATTATGTGAGCAGACCGGACAAATCATCCGAGCGTGTGCGCGCGCTCAGGGAGCAATATTTCCACACAAGGCGCGATGGACTCAGCGACAATGAGGATATGGGATGCCAAAGTACCTGGTACATCTGCTCGGCACTGGGCCTCTATCCAATCATGGGGCAGGACCTGTATATGCTTGTGGCTCCCATCTTCACGCGTACAGAGATTGCCCTGGGCTCAAGCGGTAACTCCCTGATCATCGAGGCGCCCGAAGCAGGGGAGGAGTGTCTCTACGTGAAAGCCGTGACGCTGAATGGCAAACCGCTGCACCGTTCATGGCTTCGCCATCATGAACTCGCCCAGGGAGCCGTCCTTCGCTTCACCTTAGACACGACTCCTGGAGACTGGGGGACTCGAGAGATACCACCGTCATTCATGCAGGCAACTGATCGCTAGGGCAACGTTTGCACCTTTCCAAGGAGGATGCACAGACATATGGGGCGGGCTACCCGCATGACATCTGTCCAGGATTGCCCGGCAATTCCGGAGGCTGTTGATACCACTGACTACTGACGGAGGCGAACTGAATGACCGAATCCTTCATCACCCTGGGAGCCTTGCGCTCCTCCACACGCGAAGGGCGTACCCTTATCCTCGACTACGGCGGCCCGCGCGTCGCGATCACGGTCCTGACCGATCGCATGATCCGGGTGCGGCTGGCACCTGATGGAGCATTCGCTGCCCACCGCTCCTGGGCGGTCGCGCGGGCGGACGATGCATTCCCGGAGGCAATGTTTGAGATTGAGAAGTCGGGCCACGCGCTCTTGCTGCGAACGGCCTCCCTCACAGTACGGATCGAACGCGACCGGGGAAGCCTCTCCTTCATAGATGCGCAGAGGCAGCCGTTTTGCGCCGACGAGGTGGGCATGCAGTGGAGCCAGGCCGCATCGGGGCCACGCCGGGTCGCCTGTGCCAAGCGCATCGAGGCCGGCGAGCACTTCTTTGGCTTCGGTGAGCGCACAGGGCACCTCGACAAGCTCGGGTGCCAACTGATCAACTGGACGACCGATCCGACCCACGGCCACGGACCAGGCACCGACCCGCTCTACCTTGCCATCCCAGTCTTCCTGGCGCTCCGGCCCGGTCTGGCCTACGGTGTCTTCTTCAATAACACGTGGCGCAGCCGCTTCGACATTGGGGCGGGGCGTCCCGGCGTTTGGCTGATGGAAGCCGAGGGTGGCGAGCTCGACTACTACATGGTTTACGGCCCGCCGCCGGAGCAAGTGAGCGAGGGCTTGGGCGCACTGCTGGGGACTATGTCGCTGCCACCGCGCTGGGCGCTGGGCTATCACCAGAGCCGCTGGGGCCATGCAACGGAGTCGATGGTGCGCGAGCTGACGGCCGAGTTTCGCACGCGCGATATCCCCTGCGACGCGATTCACCTGGACATCGACTACATGGACGGCTACCGCGTCTTTACCTGGGATCCGAAGGGCTTCCCCAATCCACAGGCGCTGCTCGGCGACCTGCGCCGCGATGGCTTCCACAGCGTGACGATTGTCGACCCCGGCGTAAAGAACGATCCCGATTACCAGGTCTACCAGGCAGGGTTAGAGCGCGACGTGTTCATCCACCGAGCCGACGGCGCGGTGTTTCACGGCTACGTCTGGCCCGATGACGCAGTCTTCGCCGATTACACGCAGCCGGAGATACGTGAGTGGTGGGGTGACAGGCAGAAGGCGCTCGTGGACGTCGGCGTCAGCGGCATCTGGAACGATATGAACGAGCCGACGGTGTTCGAGCGCCCTTTTAGCCAGGGGGTGGGCCAGGTCGGGACGATCGATCTCGACGCCATCCAGGGTCCGGAAGGCGAGCGAACGACCCACGCCGAGGTGCATAACCTCTACGGCTATGGCATGGCACGAGCCTCGTATGAGGGGCTGCGGCGATATCTCAGCGACGAACGGCCTTTTGTGCTCACACGCTCCGGCTTCGCTGGCGTACAGCGCTGGAGCGCTTGCTGGATGGGTGACAACGACTCCTGGTGGGAGCACCTGGAGTTAGCGATGCCGCAGCTCATGAACATGGGCCTGTCGGGTGTGCCCTTCGTCGGCACCGACATTGGCGGTTTCTCTGGCAATGCCAGCGGCGAGCTGTTCGCCCGCTGGATGCAATTCGGTGCCCTCTCGCCTTTCTGCCGTGGCCACTCGGAGATCGGCACCCAGCGCCACGAGCCATGGGTCTTCGGCCCGCACGTCGAGACCATTTGCCGCGAGTTCCTGCGGTTGCGCTACCGGCTGCTTCCCTACCTCTACACGCTCTTCTGGGAGGCGTCGCGGCGCGGGATCCCCGTGCTGCGGCCGTTGCTCTATCACTTCCCGGACGACCCGGTCACCTACCCACTCCACGACCAGGTGCTGCTGGGGTCACAGCTTATGGCGGCGCCGATGTACCACCCTGGCAGTGAGCATCGCCACGTCTACCTACCGGCGGGCGCCTGGTACGACTGGTGGACCGAAGAACTGCTCTCCGGACCGGCTCATCTACTGGCGTACGCGCCGCTGGAGCGCATGCCGCTCTACGTCCGCGCGGGGGCGATCATCCCCAGCGGGCCAGACCTGCACTACGCCGACGAGCGCCCGCTCGACCCGCTGACGCTGGACCTCTACCCAGACAAAGGGACGTTCACGCTCTACGAGGATGATGGCCACAGCTTCGAGTACGAGCAGGGCCAGTTCTGTACAACGAGCTACACGTTGCGCCGGACGGAAGATCGGCTGGTTTTCGAGATCGGCGCGCGCGAAGGCGCTTATGTTCCGCCAGCGCGCCAGCTCCTGATCAGGGTTCATGCTGTGGACGAGCATGCGGCCCAAGGGCATCCCGGCGCGAGCTATGATTCAACTGGTCGGCTTCTGACGCTCCAGGTCGACGATGACGGCAACGCGCGGACGTTGAGCTTTAAAATAAGCATCTAGTCTTGCCTTTCATGGTCGGCGAGTGTGCAATAGGGAAGGCGCCGAGAGAAGGACTGGAGGCCCTTAAGTTGACCGACTCGACATGCCACGTTCACCCTCACCCCCGGCTTGCGGGCTGAAACAAGAGAGGGTCGCAGAATGCCATCGCGAATGTTGTGTAGAAAAAGCTGGCAAATGAACTGAAGGGTGGTCAGATGTTGAATGAAGGGGGGAAACTTGACGTGAATCCTGGGAATCGTGTCTTGCATCGCCTGGGAAATCCTCTCCACATCTGATATACTTGGACTGAGAGTTGTAAATTGAGTTCCCTTTGTGAAAGACTTGTGGACAGCACACACGATGACGCGACCTTCTCGTGAACTTGATGTGTCACCGCAACGGCTACGACACATTCGCTGGATCGGCGGCGGAAGCGGGGCGGGCAAGTCAACCGTCGCGCGCCTTCTCGCGGCGAACCATGGACTTCGTTTCTACAGCACCGATGACAGGCAGTCGGCACACACCACCCGCTCAAACCCTGCCGACCATCCCTTGCTCCACGCTTTCCTTGCTATGACTATGGACGAGCGATGGGCGAAGTGGACGCCAGAGGAGATGTTTCGCACGTTTCACGGGTTCCACGGTGAAGGATTCGAACTTCTCCTGGAGGATCTTTTGGACCTTCCAACTGATCTGCCAATCTTGGTGGAGGGGTACAAGTTGCTGCCTCGCCTCATCGCTCCATTGCTGAGTCGACCCGATCAGGCGGTGTGGCTGATTCCTACTCCTGAGTTTCGGCGTGCTGCCCTGGCAAGCAGGGGATCGACATGGAGCATAGCGGGGCGGACAAGCGACCCGGAGACGGCCCTGGCCAACTTACTTGCGCGTGATGCGCTCTATACGCAAGAGGTGTTCAGACAAGCTGTGGCTTTGCAGCTCACCACCATCGAGGTCAACGGAAGCGCAAGTGTCGATGAGTTGGCGACGCGTGTTGCCCAAAGCCTCGGCATCAGGCGGTGGTGATGTCGCCGCCTGATGCCGACCTGACAAAAGGGAGGCCGATTTACAAGGTGTCGATGGAGGGAAAGCGGAGGTATTCGTCCTCAACGTGACAAGAGCGTCATCGATGAGCTGTACTGCTTGCTCAGCTCCTGAACTTGTCGGTAATAGGTACCATCATTCTCGATGCGGACTCTATAGCGGACCATCATCACTTCGGGCAGTGCGAGCGGCAGCTTTGTCGTGGCGTAGGAGAGCGCGAGGCGGTTGTTTTGCGACCAGGCGATCAAGATCTCGTGCATCTTTTCGGCAAGCAGAGCGACTTGAAAGCTGACGTACGCCTGGGCCTGCCATAAACAGGAGGGGGTAGATCACAACTTGAAAATTGCGCAAATTACTTCGATCTCGTCGTACTATTATAAGTATCGATTGTAGAACATTTTCTCTAACCCACAAAACGATAGGGGATAGAGTGGGAGTAGCTAAGAGCTATGTTATCGACATTGATAAAGGGAGACGAAAGGGTCTGTCAGTCGTTTGTTGACGGAAAAGAAACACCTTGAGGCTGACTTCTCCGTCCTCGGCTGCCCAAGACGCCACCGAGGAAGCCAGCTGCCATATTCAGGACAAAGGTGACCAGTGCCCTCAGAACAGGACTCCCAAAGCCCAGGCTTAAGAAGCAGAGGATGAAACCAACGACCAAGCCCACGAGTAAGCCATGTAGAAGAGCCTCTCTTCCTACTGTACGTGCGACCCATACGGCACCACCAAATGTCAACAAGAGGAGCAGAATGTATGTGCTCCAAGCAGAGACATGAATGGCAATCTGAGCTTGATCCGGTTGGCTCCATACATGGGTGGCGAGCACAAGCAAAACCGTATTGAGGATGACGACCAGGATAATGACCAGAACACCAGTCAGCAAGACCCGACCCCAGTTCATCTGCAAGAATTGGGCTTTCATTATCACACCTCCTGTTTGATCGAGCTGGTGTGAGTAGGGCGAAACGCCCTACTTGCGGGGATGCCCACAACCCCCAGTGTTTTGTAGAGAAGGAGTAGTGGCATAACAGAAAAACACGCGGGTGGGTCCCCTTTTTCGTTATCAAGATTATATCACCTGGGTCACTGGTTGAGTATCAAAGATGAGGTAAGTGGTACCCATTTAAATTGCCAAAAACAGGCACAGGATGCTGATCGAAACGATGCATCATGGCTAATGGCTTATGCCAATCTTCACTGTAAGAAAGTTAATAACAAGTCCAATTCCCCACCTGGAGCTCAGACGTTCATGAGAGCATAGTGATGCCAGACACTATAGGGGAAATCACCACTCTGTCAGACATGTCATTTGATTAAAAGGCTCTTATTGTCGTATAGCGCTGCGTGTGCCACTGATCCGCAAGGCCTGGGAGGCGAAAGCCCTACGAGTGGATCGAGTTCAGTTGGTAGAGGTGCAGGTCAATCAGCTGGGCAGTACCGCCTTGGACATCCAGGCTCATCCCGTCACTCGACAACCGCGGGAAGATCTGGTCGGTGAGCACTGCGCGACCGTCGTTGCCGAATACCTCGACCGACGAACGGTCGACGAGGAAGCGCAGTTTGAGTAGGTGCCGGTCAATGAGTCCCAGCGGCGCTTCAGTGCAGGTGGCGAAGTTCGGGTCGAACGATGCGTCCCCGGACCGAGTGCGGTCCAGGTACAGCGAAGCCAGTCGTACATCATAACCGAGGGTAGTCTGCTGCCCGCTACCGGTGCGAAGTTGGAAGACGACCTGGGTGGTGCTGCCGATGTCAATGGTGGTATCGATCTCGTAGCTAGTGCCATGCTGTCCAGTTAGCACGTTACTACCCGGATGCAGAGTTTGAGCCTGAATTGCCACTGGCTGATAGCGGAGCTGATTGAGCTCCCGTACTGGCTGCTGGACTAGCTGCAGCCCCTCAGTAGTCGAGATCAGGCTGAGCTCACGTGGCACAGTCATTGCACCACGCCAAGGGCTGGTGGGAATCACCTGGGCGTAGTCCCAGTTGTTCATCCAACCGAGGTAGACCCATCGGCCATCGGGGAAGTTGTTCCATAACTGCGAGGCGTAGAAGTCCTTGCCCCAGTCGACACGCCGTGCGTCGGTCTCGGGGACGAACTGGAAGCCGTCGAAGCGACCGACGTAGTATCGGGTGCCGCTTAGGCTGAGCACCCACATCACCTGCGCCGGGTTGCCGTCCACCGCCAATGGGAATATATCCGGCATGTCGGTGTAGACACCGTTCAGGGTGCTTTCATAGGTCCAGTGTATGAGGTCGGATGAGGAGTAGAAGTTGACCTCCCCGCCGTCCATGATCATCACCCAACGGTGAGTAGGGGTATACCAGAAAACCTTGGGGTCGCGGAAGTCCTTGATCCCGGGGTTTGGGATGACGGGGTTACCGGCGTACTTAGTCCATGTGCGGCCACGGTCATGGCTGTAGGCAATGGCTTGGGACTCCAGGCCATTCTTGTGATAGGTGAAGATCGCGACGAGACCGCTGCCCTGCGGGAAGAAACCGCTAGTGTTGTGCTCGTCGACGACGACACTGCCGGAGAAGATGTTGCCCTTGTCGTCGGGGGAGAGTGCGATCGGGAGCTGCTTCCAATGCACGAGGTCTCGACTGACGGCGTGACCCCACACAACCGGATCCCAGTGCAGGGCCTCCGGATTGCACTGGAAAAACATGTGATACTCGCCCTGGTAGTAGACAAGACCGTTGGGATCATTCATCCAGCTAACGGATGGAGTGAAGTGGTACTGTGGCCGATACGGCTGGTCGTAGCTGACCGAACTCACGCTATGTTCGGAATTAAAACTGCTTCCCTGAGACATCGTCACCTCTCTCGTTCTATGGACAAATCTTCCTTTACTTTCATAACATATGTGTGAGTTCTTGCAACCCCGCTGAACGAAGCATCGCTGTTCTCTCAAACAAAAAGAAGCTGCTTATACAGAATATAAACGCAGGGATGAGATTTTACCAAATCACCGATCCTTCTGGTCAGCCGCTGCGTCCGTTTCGGACCGAGTACCAGGCTGAGAGGGCAGAGTACCGTGCTCTGGCCTCTACGCCCGTCAATCAGAGGCCGCACTCACCCAGGATACCTTTCCGCCAACGCTTGGGACTTGGGAAAATCATCCATCAAGCAAGAAGGAATGGGCCATCTCAAGGGCCGTGGAGCACGTGTTGCCTTCGCACCTATTCCCCAGGCAAGGATGAAGCCTCCACCTCAAGCAGCAGCCCCTCGTTCCCGCGAAGATGTACTTCTGATAACGGGATGAATCCCTCACGGTCCAAGCGCGTGGAGAGGAGGAGACGACCCTGACCCTCTCCTGGCAGAGTCACAATCTGGTCCTGCGCTGAGAAGTTGAGGGCCACCAGGCAGCGCTGATCTTGATGCTGGCGCAGGTAGACGAAACAGGTAGGATTCTGCTGATCAATAGATTGCTGCGAACCCACGGTGAGAGCAGGCAGCGTCCGTCGCAGCGTCAGTAAGGTGTGCACCAAGGTCAGGAAGGAGCGCGGATCGTGTTGCTCAGCAACCACGTTGTAGGTCTGGTAGTCGTTAGCGACTGGTAACCACGGCCTCACCTCAGGGAGACAGAAACCAGCATTGGGACTGCTCTCCCACTGCATCGGGGTGCGCTGCGGGTCACGGCTATGCTCAGGATGCTCCTTTCCCTTAGGATCATGCATCAGCTCTGGCGCAACTGCCACGTCCTGCATGCCCAACTCGTCTCCATAGTAGCAGGTAGGCGTTCCGCGCAGCGTAAGTAACAACATCTGGGCCACTCGCGCCTGCTCCCGTCCCACACGAGTAGCGATGCGGGGCCGGTCATGATTGCTCAGCACCCAGTTGGGCCAGGCGCCCTGGGGCAAGGCCGCTTCATAGGCCTCGACCACCTGGCGAACGGTAGAAGCCCCCCACGTGGGCAAGATCACCAATTGAAAATTGAAGGGCAGATGGGCCTCGTCGAGTTGCTCGCCATAGTAGTGCAGCAGACGTGCTAGCGGCAGATAGATCTCTCCGATCAAGACGCGCGCGCCGTACTGGTCCACAACGGCGCGCATCTCCTGCACGATCCGGTGGATGCCCGGCTGGTCCTCCGTGTAGAGGCCTATCTGACGAGCAGACGGGTTATCGCCCGGCTTCCAATCCGGGTTCATCGGATTATCGCGGAACTGCTCATCTTTGAGCAGCAACCAGAGCACATCGACACGGAAGCCATCGACCCCTCGGTCCAGCCAGAAGTGCAAGACATCATACATCGCCTGGCGCACCTCTTGATTGCGCCAGTTCAGATCAGGCTGTTTCACATCGAACAAGTGCAGGTAGTACTGCCCGGTGTGTTCATCGAACTGCCAGGCAGACCCGCCAAACCTGCTGGTCCAGTTATTGGGAGGACCACCATCGGGAGCAGGATCTCTCCAGATGTACCAGTCGCGTTTCTCGTTGGTGCGGTTGGAACGCGCCTGCTGGAACCAGGGATGCTCATCGGAGGTGTGATTAGGCACAAAGTCCAGAATGACCTTAAGGTCGCGCTGGTGGGCCTGCTGAAGCAGCGTATCCAGGTCCTCCATGGTTCCGAAGAGCGGATGGACATCGGTGTAATTGCTAATGTCATAGCCAAAATCGGCCATCGGAGACGGGTAGATCGGCGAGAGCCAGATCGCGTCAACGCCGAGCCAGCGTACATAGTCCAGCTTCCTCTTCATACCAGGAAGATCTCCTACTCCGTCCCCATTGCCATCGAGAAAACTGCGTGGGTAGATCTGATAAATCACGCCCGTTTGCCACCAGGAGTGCGGATGCATCATGAGTTGTTTTGTTCCTCCTCTCGCAAGTTGTTTCTATAGTATATCATTTTCCCTTTCACCTAAGCTCGACTTTGTACATTTTGTGTAAGGATTGGAGGCATAGAGCCATCTCCGAGGTAAGATAGAAGCTGATCAAAGCAATTATAGCAGGTAGTGAGAAAAGCGTCAGTAGGCATGGTTGCCCCGGTGCCCATGCCCCAAACAAGGAAGTCGCCTTTCCTCCACTGCCATGAGAAATGGCGTGGCTTCCAGGCGCTCTTAGGTGTGAATCTTCACTTTCATTCAAGAGAAGGATGAGAAAGACACGGAAGAAAGCATGTGATAGAATAGGGGGAGTTCCATGCATCCATGAACCAAGGGGAGCGAAAGAGGACTGCTCGCTCACGATGTGTGAGCGGTGGGCAGGGAGGAAGGAGTGAGACGCTCCTGCAAGCTGAAGCCTCCAGGCAGGTGAGGTACTGGAAAAACAGAGATGGACGAGAGCCAACAGGATAGCAGCCGCCATGAGAACGACATCGAAATCACCGACCTTGATGCAGGGCGACCGCGTCGTTGTGCTTCCACGCACGCTCTGCGGCGAGCCACGCCATGGCTGTGGGGGGCTGCCTGGATCAGCTGTTTGCTCCTGTTCGTCCTCCTCGTTAGTCCTGGGACGGTTCCCCTCCTGCTGAGGAGCCAGAATCACCAGCTTTGTCCTACTGCTACGGAGGTCCCTCCTTATAATGTCTTCTTGGGGGCGGATCAAGCCGCCATCTACGTCGCGCGTAATAACGTGCTGGCAGCTCTGCAAACGACCAGTGGGCGCCCTCTTTGGCACGTTCAGACAGATAGTCCCTTACTTGGCAACCCAGAGCTTGTGAGAGGTATCCTCTATGCTGCCTCCGAAACGACTGTGTATGCCATTCGTGCCAGTACGGGACAGCTCCTCTGGCACCAGACCCCTGAAGACAGCCTGCTACGGGGGCAACCCCTCCTCGGTGCCGGGATCGTCTCGATGGCCTTGGCAGATGGGTCGCTTGCCACCTGGCAAGCAAGCACTGGTCGACCGCTGTGGCACGTTGCTCTCAAGAATGAGGCGTTGTTTCCTGCGGCGATCGCACAGGGAATGGTCTTCGCCGACACCAGCGGTGGATCGGTCGTGGCAGTGCGTACAGCGACTGGCACTCTGCTCTGGAAGCAGCCTGCTTTGAAAGGTGCTCCCCACCTGCCCAGCATGGCAAGCCCCACGGAGGTCTCTGTTGATCTGCCTTCTGGCACCTTTTCTAAAAGGCAGACGCAGGACGGAAGGCTCCTGTGGCGTCATGACTTCTCCACAGCAGCCATCTTGACCAGCGGTGAGATCGCCTTTGGCCAAGGCGATGACAGGGTGTACGTGAGCCAGCAAAATAGGAGGGTGCCTGGTGGCTCGCTGACCGTCTGGGGAGCGAGCACGGACATGCGGCTGTGGCAGGCTGCCACCGGGACGGGCTTCCTTCCTCCATTGGTGGTAGGAGATGTGGTCTATACTGGCTCCCAATATGGGCCTCTGGAGGCACGTCGGGTCGAGGATGGGTCCTTGCTGTGGCGCTACCTGCCTGGCAGCTTGCCGCTGGTGGTGATGACGGTCGCTCAGGAGACGGTGTATCTGGGCTCCTCGCTGGGCACAGTCGAAGCCGTGAGTGCTGACACGGGTAGCGTGCGCTGGAGATATGATGCAGATGGACCCATCTCCGACATCACGCAAGACGCACATGCGGCGGTGGTGATTGGTTCGGGAAATGGGTTTATTGCCAGGCTGCGAGAGGAGACGGGAAGCCTGCTCTGGCAGGCTTCCTCTCTGGGGGAACCCACCACCCTGGTGCGCGCTCTCCCCTGGCGAGCCTGTTGAGTGAACCTGATTGGTTTCCATGTGTGCTCTAACGGAGACAGAAGCATCGTCTCCTGTCTTCTATTACCACACTCTATCTAACTTCTAGACTAGGATGACAGGAAAAGCAGCACAATGGCGTAGAGAGCAGCCGCCAGAAGCAAAAGGCAGTAGCTTCCCGCCAGTATACGTGAAACCTGGAACGTCCCCGCCGGGTAACGGGGACGAAAACTACGCAATGACATGCGCAACCCCATAATGAGGATACCTACAAGCAATAAAAAATCCAGGATCTTGATGCCAAATGTGCCGTTGAAGAGCGCAAAAGTTATCCCTACGGGAGCGAAAGCAAGTATGCCACCAAACACATCCGCGGCAGCAATGCCCATAAACAGCCCTTCATCAAAGTTGAGTTTCAATAGTCGCGGTGTCACTGTGATAATAATCAGCAATCCAAAGATGTAAGCGATCACGCCAATTACTGTCAATAAAACAGGTTGCATTCTACCTGACCCCATTCAAAATCACGAGCATCTGTGAGCAACAGGATGACGACAAAGCCTTTGCCACTCAAAAGGATGTACGATAACCCCGGTAATAAAGTTGCTGATTACTATAACGCATCGAGAGCGACAAAGGCACATTCCTCTCGTACTCTTTGTCGCACGACAAGATTGATGATAGGCTACTACTAGTTTTAACCACGGTATGTTATAGTAATGCCAAAATCAGGTGATCAAAAGGAAAGTACATGGCTGAGTTAATATGGAAAGGCAAAGAAGCAACCCTTAATCCCCTGAGCAATGGGCCAACAGATTACCAAACTACTGCACCTCCACTCAACAGACACTTCCACACCATCGAGATATTCAACGGCCAACATCATCATCCAGAAGAAATACCTCAGCTCAATCATAGATGGTACAACCGCCTGATCGCGGGAGAAAAAAGTACCGTTCTTCCAGCTTTACTACCTGAGTTCGCCGGACAGGTCGATCTGATTTACATCGATCCCCCTTTTATGACAGGTCGCGACTTTAAAAGCGGTACAGAACTGGCCTACAGCGATAAATGGGCCAATAGCTTGGATACATATCTTCAATGGCTATATGAAACTTTTGTGCTTTTACGTGCACTGCTCGCACAGCACGGCAGTCTCTATGTACACCTCGACTGGCGCGTGACACACTATGCTCGCGTTATGCTGGATGAGATCTTTGGGTCCCAACCTAACGCCCAGGGGCCGGGCTTTAAAAATGAAATTATCTGGCATTATCAATCAGGTGGACGCTCACTCAAGCATTACGCTCGTAAGCACGATACCATCTTGCTCTACACCAGGTCTGCCCAGTATTGCTTTCACGCCGAACGAATTGGGGTACGGCGCGGTTCACTGAAACGCAACCATATGAAAAAACGTACAGATACTGACGGGCGTGTCAACTGGACAATAAGTTCGGCTGGACGCGTCTATACATACGACGAAGATACACTCATGACTCCTTCTGATGTTTGGAATGATATCAGTCACCTGCATCAGAAAGACCCCGAGCGCAACGGATATACAACGCAAAAGCCGGCTGCGCTGCTTGAACGCATCATCCTGGCATCATCCGAAGAGAACGACCTCGTTCTTGACTGCTTTTGCGGCAGCGGAGTAACTCCCGCTATAGCTGAGCAGCTCGGCCGGCGTTGGATCGCATGCGATCAGAGCGAACTCGCGCTCAGGCTGACTCGCGAGCGTTTGCTTGCGCAAGATCAGCCTAGCCCATTTGTCATACAACAACTCACAGAATGAAGCGGCGAACAACGAGCGATGGAGATATATGATATAATCAGGCGAACAAATAATCAATCAGAGAAGTGAGTAAACTAAAAAGCACAGACATGCTAGAACTTCTAGAACAGCTATTTCGCCACGTGCGTGCTTATATGCAGTCTGAGCGCTTCAACCGTCATCAAGTGCATTCTCAGTCGGCTGATCACACCACCATGCAATTTGATCATGATGCTGAAGATATCATTATCAGCGAACTGATCGAAAGCGGGCATGGCTTTGAAATTATCACCGAGGAGCGGGCGGCGTTTTCAACAAGTTCGTCGCCGCCTTACCGTATCGTTGTTGATCCTGTAGATGGCTCAACCAATGTTGCTCGTGGCATCATGACAGCGGGAGTATCACTGGCAGTTCTCCCCATAGATGCTCCCATCAGCCCTGAGCACGTGCAATGGGCACTGGTCGGTGAACTTTTCAGCGGAACTGTCTATCAATCCCAGCAAGGTCTGGGAGCGTTCTGCAATGGACGCCGTTGTCAGGTCAGCGAAACCAAACAACTTGATCAATGCCTGGCTGGCATGGACTTTGATGGCCGCGACCCTAAAGTAATACGAAAGTTGCTGATCCAACGTCCCCCGGTTAGTAGTATACGGCGTAGCGGCAGTTCTGCCATGGATGCAGCCTATGTTGCCAATGGAGCTTATGATGCCTATATCGATATCGGTGATGTACTTACCGCTGAATCATTCCTGGCATCTTTGAGCATCATACTGGAAGCAGGAGGTGTAGTCAGCGATCAGCACGGCAAATCTCTACGCCCTATCAAGAATCTAACCGAAGGCTTCTCGCTTGTAGCTGCAGGAACCAGGGAACTACACGAGGAGATACTGGCAAGGATAAATAGCTAGCCACCGCAAATAGATGAGAGCAACAAAAGGAACTTTCAAATGTCCGTTGTCTTTGCTGCCTATTCATCATGGCCTTTCCCTTTCACAGATGGCTGCATGGCCTTTCCGGCCGCACGCATGTCATACACCTCGACATCTTTGCCGATCTGCCTGCAATAGATATGCACGTAGGTCACATCGTAATTGAGAGGAAGCACCAGGTATTCAACTTCATCCCCCTCAGCCACAGGACGCGCACTCAACGAACCGTGCTTATGAATATGAAAAACCAGCAGTTCACTGGCATCGATGATGCCCAACTTATGGAAGTTTTGATAGACAAACCAGCGAACCTCTGTTCTATTCTCCACGATCAACTCCTCATCATTAGCCGCCAATGCAAGCTTTACACGTTGCTGCAAACGCCTGAACCAACCACCAGAACGCCGCGGCTTTGTCTCGAGTGGTTGGGCGCCTGGTCGATCTACCTCGGGAGTATACTTAATGGCCATATGTTCACACCTGAACCTTTCTAGATTTTTGAAAGACTACCTGACCAGCGTTAAACGGTTAGCTTCACTCGTCACCTGCGTTCCACAAACACGGTCAATGCGCTCCGCCAGCGAAGGCTCTCCCCACCTGCTTCTGCGACGAGATCGATTTCGATTTGCCAGTGCATGCAAACCCTGGCAGGCACGGCTTCGCCCTAACCACTGCACTACCAGAACATCCGCCTTGAAAGCGCGCCTGCGCCCCTGGATTTGCAGTAACCCCAGCATAGCTATACAGAGCATTATGGCTATAAGAAAGATATAGATCGAAGCTTTATGTACAACGGATAAGATCAGTGCTATACATGCAAACAATTCGACACTCATCAAAAGTAATTGCAGCAGTATATGCGCCGGTTTACGTATATATAAGCGTCGAGCCAGGCCGGTTGCTAAAAGCACATCAAGCTCAGATGGCTCTAATGCCCGTACCTCATTTGATGGTAGGATAAGCTTGATGTTTCGTCTACCCAGGGGAGAGACGCGCACTGTGGGCACACACATATGAGCCTTGAATGAACAATACAGAGCCGGTAGCGGAGGCATTTGACGAGTTTCAAATACCAACCGGGAAAAAGCATCCTTCATATTAGCAGGCATAGACCTTCTGTGTATATGCCGGCGCATAGATCCCCGTCGCAGGTGAGACCGTTTGTACCATTGCCATAAACGCTGGCGCTTAGACGATCGTTGTGGTTCAAGCCGGGTCTTTAAACGCAGCCAGGAAGCTTCAGGCAAAGGCTGCTCTTGCAATTCTGGGCCATAATATGCAGCGAGCCGGTTTTCCAGGTTCGCCTGTTCTCCATGTCCTCTTTCGACAGGATCCCACTTATGCATACGAATTCATCTCCTTTCATCTGTCAAAAGTACACGGAGGCGCTCACGCGCACGATTGAGACGAGACTTCACGGTGCCGACGGGCCAGCCCAAGACCTGCGCGATATCAACTTCAGTCAAATCAGCCCCATAGCGCAGAGCTATCACGCGCCGCTGGTCTGCATTGAGCTGTGCCAGGGCCTGGCGAACTTCCTCACGTTGAGCGATTTGCTCTTGCAGGTCCCCGCGATCGTTAGCCCCTGTACCTGTATGATGCTCAAACTCACCGACTGCCTCCAGGGAGGCAGGATGCCTGTATACCTGGTGCCGCTCCATTTCATCAAGCGCGTGACGGTAGAGGATACGCATCAACCAGGGACGAAACGGGCTACCACTCTGGAAACGCGGCAACCCGCGCCAGGCCAATAGAAAGGCTCCCTGCGTGATATCTTCAGCTAGCACCCACTGGTGACAGAGTCGGAGCGCTGCTGCCATTGCGACAGCATGGTGAGCTTCCCAGATTTGGCGAAACGCCTCCTGGTCTCCGCAAGCTGCACGGTCGATTAATTCATCCTCGCAGGTGGACACGAACAATCTCTCCTTTTTCTGTACATATACTACGCCAGAAAGGAGTCAAAAGGTTCCACCTTAAACAAAACTGAGCCACTTCTGTGATGAAGTAGGCTCAGTTTTGTTGCTTAACTCGTTGTCTTTTGCGCAAATACCGGTCAAAACAGACGGCCTTGTTCAAGTCCTCCCTCATCCCCCGCAACTTCCCACGGTAAAGCTGGAAGAGGAATCAACTTCCTAACTCGTTGATATAGTACGTAGCAGATCGAGGGTGAGTATTCCTGAAATGGGCAATGACAAAAGACATACGGTGTGATCCCTTGACCAAGCCACTGGGCAAGTTGCTCTGACCATCTATCAAGAAATGGATCATTGACTTCCATCCTTGGATGGCCGATATATCGCAGAAAGGTAAAATCGGTGGTGATGGCTGTCTCTATCGGTAGATCAGGTTTACGTTCGCGGGCCTGTAGTAATCGTTTTTCTTCAGCAGTACCAATTCTGATAGGCCTTGTATCCATCATGACCCTTGCTACCTTGTACTGTGCCAGGAGTGTATTTAGTGTAGAGGTATAAGACTCATTGTAAAAACTGGGATGCCTCACCTCGATGGCCAGGCGTAAATCTGCCGGCCAGGAGTCAAGAAATACCTGTAACTGCCCAAGCTGACCAGGCCCAAATGCCGGAGGAAGTTGGAGAAACATCGGCCCTAGACGGTCTCCTAGCCCACGCATTCGTTCGGTGAAAAAAAGCGTTTCGTTTTTAGCAGTTTCAAGATGCGGCTTGTGACTGATGTCGCGCGAAATCTTGGGGCAAAAACGAAATTCTGGAGGTGTCTCGTTGCGCCAGTGGGCTATTGTCTCGACAGAGGGTGTGGCGTAGAACGTGGTATTTCCCTCAACGGTAGTGAGCTTCCTGCTATACACCTGTAGAAAGTTACTTTGTGGTGTGGAGGATGGAAAGAAATTGCCAACCCATCCTTTGTAACCCCATATTGGGCAACCGATATAGAACAACAGCTACCTCCTTGTATAAAACAGAAGACTATCAAGCTGCATAAACGAAAGGGCCCGTACACACTCCAGTATATACCAGGCCTTCCTCAAGGAGCCAGAATCACTTATCAGGCATAGGAAACTCTCGCCCTTCCATTTGCTCAAAGGCATAACGCAAGGAGGGTGGTACCGGATGGGGACGCCCGGTGTAATAATTAGACCAGACCATGACCGTGCGGCCCGTAGCAAAAATACGCTCATACTCATCCATATCGCGAATCTGGTGCTCCATCACAAAGCTTGTACGACCAACTTTAGCTACACGTACACCCACCTCGGCATGATCCGAACGCACCAGGGGAAGCTGATACGTACAGGAGATCTCTTTGACGAGCACACCATAATGTGCGCCAAGCGGTCCGGTTTGTATACGTGGATTATGTGGTTCATCATCTTCTTCTTGATGCTGGTGTTCTTCCTGCGAAGGCCATCGTTTCAACCACGGCTCAAGCTGGCTGAAATAATGACTTCGAGCTTCCTCAAAATAGATGAAATACACGGTATTGTTGACGTGCGCGAGTGGATCAAGGTCGCGAAAGCGAATTTGTACGGGATACCAGCAGGGATAGGTGTCTATGCTCATGTGCCGTTTAGCCTTTCCTCAACATGTGTTACTAGATAGTACCAAAACATGCCTATCCAGGACAATCTACCACATATGGCCCTGTAAGTCGGGGAAGATGATGAAAGTGCGTTTTTCGTGCATCATCATCTATTTCGGACGACTTTCGAAGGGATCGCCTTGCTGAGCAACGAAAGCGCAATTGACACAGTACAGGTTTTATGGTACTGTTGTTGCAGAGGTTTGTTCTCGTAGAGTAGTCCTCCGTACCTGCGCTTTCTTCTCGTAACAATATATAGCAATGTTTATTGTAGCATCGGTCAATCGTAGTTTGCTCTCCTTTAGCTCCTTTTGACTCTACGTCTCCTATCATGAAGCAATCGGCATTACTAGCGCCGATCCACTTCCAAGCCGGAGCGAAGTCTGACCACCATAGGAGGATACCGAAAGATGGCACGAACCCCACTTCTACGTGCGCTGCAACACCTCGCGAGCGAACATGCCGAGGCGTCAGCGAGGGGAATACCTGTCGAGGAACTTCGCAGGCTCAGGCGCGCCGAAATCAGCCGTCGCGACTTCCTCAAGGGTGCTGGCGCAATCGCAGCTGGCCTCACGCTCTCTGGGACGCTGGCCGGTCGGGCGCTCATTGCCCACGCGGGTAGCCCTCCGCGCATTGCAATTATCGGCGGCGGGATCTCTGGCCTGAACGCGGGGCTGACGCTGCAGGACGCCGGCTATAGCTCGACTATTTTTGAGGCTTCGTCACGCCTGGGAGGGCGGATGCACTCCGATACCACCAGTTGGGCCAATGGACAAACCAGCGAGTGGTGCGGCGAGTTGATCGACACCCGCCATAAAACGATCCTGCAAATGGCCCAGCGCTTCGGGCTGCAGACCGTCGATCTCTTGCAAGCGCAGCCCAATGGCTCCCAGGACACTTATTTCTTCTTTAACAAATACTACCTGCAGAAGACCGCCGATGGCGACTTCCAGCAGGTGCATAATGTGCTGCAGGGCCAGATACAGGCGGCTCCTTTCCCCACCCTCTATAATAGCTATACCTCTACGGGGTACCAGCTCGACCACCTCAGTCTCTACGATTGGATCGAGCAGTATGTCACAGGCGGCCACAGCTCCAATATGGGGCAGTTGCTCGATGTCGCCTATAATGAGGAGTACGGTCGCGAGACAAAATTACAGAGTTCTCTGAACCTGGTGTATCTGCTCGGCTTTCAGCCGCAGCCGGGCAACTTCCGCATCTTCGGCAGCTCTGATGAGCGCTACCACATCGTCGGGGGGAACCAGCAATTGCCCACGGCGATTGCGGCCAGTCTGCCCGCCGGTTCCATCAATCTCAACTGGCGCATGACGGCCATCGCCACCAACAGCGACGGGAGTTATACCCTGACCTTCTCCACGCCCAATGGAACGCAAACAGCCACCTTCGACCGTGTGATCCTGACCCTCCCGTTCAGTGTGCTGCGGACCCTGGACTACAAAAAGGCGGGCTTCGATAACCTCAAGCAAACAGCCATTACCCAACTGGGCTATGGGACCAACTCGAAGTTGCAGCTGCAGTTCGATACACGCTTCTGGAACGGGATGGGAGCTTGGCCCGGAGTCAGTACCGGGAATATCTATACCGATGCCGGATTCCAGAACACCTGGGATGTGACGCGCGGGCAACCAGGCGCGATGGGAATCATCGTCGACTATACAGGTGGTAACATCGGCGCCTCGTATCAGCCCAACGGGCCGTACTCACTGAGCTCTGATCCACTGGTCCAGCAGTACGCCCGCGCTTTTCTCAATCAACTGAACGAAGTCTGGCCGGGAGCGACCGCTCACTACAACGGCACAGCCACCCTGAGCTATCCGACGGGAGATCCCAATCTTCTCGGCAGCTATGCGTGCTGGCTCGTCGGACAATATACGCTCTTCAGCGGCTACGAGAAAGCGCGTCAAGGTAAGATCCATTTCGCGGGTGAACACTGCTCGATTAACTTCCAGGGCTTTATGGAAGGGGGAGCGCAAGAGGGAGCTCGCGCGGCCAATGAGATCCTGGCAGATTATAAAAACGGCATCTTCCCTTGATGCTTCATGGTTAGCTCGTTTGCCTCGCGGGCACCCTGACAAACACCTTGCCCTCTTCCACCTTCGTCTCCAAGCGCGGCAAGGGCGTCAGGTACAGCAGCAGCGATTGCTTGTCCATCATTCCATATTCGGTGAACAGGCCTCCATGACAAGGACAATGGAACTTGTGGTCGGAGTCCTGCCACTGGACGATACAGCCCATGTGGGTGCAGGCTGCAGACACAGCAACCACCGGCTCGTTACCCGCAGCCTTGTCATCGCCATCGTTGCGTATGACGTACCCCACGATCGCATCGGTGGCAAAGCGGACTGCCTTGTCTCCCAGTTCTGCATACGTCGTCACAAACAGCCACGTCGCGGCTGTACCCGCGGGCACAAGAGGAGTCGGCCACGGCTTTGTAGACTTCAGCGAACTTGCGCTTGTAGCCTGCTCAACGATGTGTTCAAGGCCTGCTCCGACAGCTAA
>Ga0209647_1001089_pt1 | contig 23851 bp, 17 predicted proteins | sample GraSoi_2013_60cm_FD_185827 | JGI IMG/M metagenome (GOLD analysis project Ga0209647, IMG submission 185827) | Grasslands soil microbial communities from the Angelo Coastal Reserve, California, USA - Sample 9_17_2013_60cm (SPAdes) (version 2) | ecosystem: Environmental > Terrestrial > Soil >... | reverse complement strand
GCACGGGTTTTAGATGTTACTTCTGGATGGGGATAAAGAGGCGAAAAGTGTCTGGCAAAAAGATTATGTGAACCTTGATATGTATTTCTCCCAAAATCTCAGGCAACGGAACAACTTTATTTATCTTCTACAGTAGTCCGCAACTTTATTCTGTCAGTCCATGACTTTATTCTTGCAGTCCGCAACTTTATTCTGCGAGTCCACAACTTTATTCTTCCTGAACAATTGGTTTCTTGGTGGATAAATATAATGGCTGAGCACGGGAAGTGCGAAGAGCCCAAATTTTGTGTAACGGTACAGAGCAGAAAAGCCTGGAAGCTAGTTCTGGACTGGCTTTAACACCTTCTCGCTTCACGCCATTAAGTGGATGAAAACGGGGAGACACAAGAAACACTTCGGAAGTGCTTTACATGTCTCCCCCCTTGTCAGGAATGGGAACGAATTTATTCACATGGGAACGACTTTATTCACATGGGAACGACTTTATTAAAATTCTACACCCAGCTAACAGAAGCCCAACCCTCTACTCCACCGTCACCGACTTCGCCAGGTTCCGCGGCTGATCCACGTTACATCCCCTCGCAACTGCTGCGTGGTACGCAAACAACTGCAATGGAATGATTGCCAGCAACGGACTGAGCGCCTCTAGTGTCGCGGGTACGTACAACACGTCGTCGGCGTGCTGGCGTATTGCCTCGTCCCCTTCCGTCGCTACCACAATCACGCGGGCATCGCGGGCGCGCACTTCCTGCATGTTGCTTACAACCTTTTCGTACACGTGCGAGGCTGTCGCGACCGCAACGAGAGGCGTGTCTGGATCGAGCAAAGCAATCGAGCCGTGCTTCAGTTCTCCGGCAGGAAGGCCCTCGGCGTGAATGTAGGAGATTTCTTTGAGCTTGAGAGCACCCTCTAAGGCCGTGGGGAAGCCCACGCCGCGCCCGATAAACATAATGCTGCTCGGATGCGACATGCGCTTCGCCAGCGGCTCGATCAGGTCATCGGGACTCGTGGCGACGTCTAATACCTGCTGCACCTGGTCGGGGATACGCTCCAATGCTTCCAGCACCTTCCCAACCTCCCCGCCTGTCATGCGCCCGCGCTGCTGGGCAAGGTACAGGCCCAGGAGATAGAGCACCGTGACAGACGTAACAAAGGTCTTTGTTGCCACGACACCGATCTCCGGGCCCGCCTGCAGGTATAAGACGGCATCGGAAAGACGCGTGATTGCGCTGGCAACTACATTGGTAATGGCAATCACCGGCGCTCCATGCTCACGCGCCTGCCGGATGCCCACCAGCGTATCGGCCGTCTCGCCCGATTGCGTCACCGCGATACACAGGGTTTCAGGGCCAACGATGGGATTACAGTAGCGGAACTCGGCAGCGGTAATTGCTTCCACCGGAATACGCACCCATTGCTCGATCACATACTTAGCGATTAAGCCCGCGTGGTACGAGGTGCCACAGGCGACAATGATCACACGTTGTATCTTGTCGAGCAGGCCAGCCTGCTGCACGTGCTCTAGCTCCGCCAGGTGCAACTGTCCCGCGCGCACGCGGCCTGTTAACGCACGGCGCAGAGCATCCGGCTGTTCATGAATCTCCTTGAGTACAAAATGGGGATAGCCACCTTTCTCCGCCGCTTCCACGTCCCATTCGATGGTTATAGGATCACGCCGCACCGGCGTCCCATCGACTTTGCTGATCGAGACTCCGGTAGGGCGTAACGAAGCGATTTCGCCTTCATCGAGAATGAGTACGCGGCGCGTGTGTTGGAGAATGGCGGGTATATCCGATGCCAGGAACTGCTCACCCTCTCCAACGCCAACGATCAACGGACCACCGCCATAGCGTGCACCAATGAGCAGGTGCGGCTGCTCGGAACTGGCAACGGCAATAGCATACGCGCCGCTGATGCACTGCAAGGCAAGACGCACTGCCTGCTCAAGGTCGTGTTGCGCATCACCGAAGTAGTAGCGCTCGACAAGGTGTGAGAGTACCTCGGTGTCCGTTTCGGAACGAAAGGTGTGTCCCTCACGTTCTAATTCCGAGCGCAACTCGGCATAGTTCTCGATGATACCGTTGTGTACAATGGTCAATATACCGGTGCAGTCAGGATGGGGATGCGCGTTTGTATCGTTGGGACGGCCATGCGTGGCCCAACGTGTATGGCCGATACCGAGAGGACCTGGTTCAGGGCGCGAACCATTCTCGATGGTAGCCACCAGGTTGGCAATTTTGCCAGCGCGGCGGCGTAGTTCGAGCTTACCGTTTGACGTGAGTACTGCGATGCCCGCGGAGTCATAGCCGCGATATTCGAGTTTGCTGAGGCCTTCAAGCAATATAGCAGTAACATCGGTCCCCTGCGGGCCGACGTAGCCAATGATACCGCACATGTGGTCGGGTATCCTTTCTTTTGTAAGTAGAATACGGTCTTAGGACGGAAAAAACCGCTCCTGTTTCTTGCATCTACTACATCACTGCTAGCGTTTTGTTCCAGCCGTTACCGGCCGGGTTTGTACGCTAACTTTTCAGGGTAGTGACATACCCTGGAGGCTCCCCGCTGACAATCCGAACAGCCTCCACCTCGTCAACCGTGGCTTCCTCCTCTAGCCCGGCCCATGCGCTATTAGACACGACAATATACTAATACATAGTATACCATTACGCACGATACTTCATATGCGGCTGTTTAAACTTATCGTTTGGTTGCTTCTCTACCATTTACCCTCTTGGCAAGCCAAATTGCGTGAATATGGCTTCCCACACCTCCTGATTCTCCAGGCGTTCATAGAGGGAGGCTACTCGCCCATTGATCGAGTCGAAGATACACAATAAGATATGCTGGAGCACGATGGAGGCTTCTTCAAAGAAGTCGTGAGCTTTCTGAATGTCGCCTCGTAGGACTTCATGGCACAGGGCAGTAAAATCCTCTACATCGATAGTATTGTGCTCGATGATGAACTTGTAGGTGCCCATAAAACGCAAGTTATTACGGGTGAGCAAATTCTCAAGGGTGTTCGGATCTAATTCAGCCCCGTTGGCACGGCACGCTTCGGAAAGAGCGCCCATCGTCCAGTTGACAAATTCGGCCAGTGCAGGTAATTGCTCTTCCGGTGTACGCCTGCGGTTCCATTCCTGTTCCATGCGGCTGAGAAGGTTCATCAGCTCAAAGCTCTCCATGCGCAATCTCTCCGCCGGATCAGGGAGCCGTACACCACGCCCGTCACCCGTCACACGCTGCATTTCCTCTTGTTTGGTTGGCAACACCAACCTCTGCTGTACCAGAAATGCCAGGTCGCGTGCAACCTCTAACTCTGGGCGGCGAATTGCGCTGGCGATACGCCGTACACTGCGCTGGCGATTGATGCCTCCCAGCAGCTCGAGCGTTCGAGTGTCGAAGCGCATGGCATATGGGATAGCGGGGGCCATTTGCAACTGTGTATGTATGCCCCGCGGTAAATATTGGCCTAGCTGCTCCCACTCGTCAGCATAACGTACCATCTCCATGGTTACCCCCATGACCTCAAGATCGAGGGATTCCTCTCCATACGGCAGGATCGATTTTGCTTCGCCATTTCGGGTAGCGATGAACTCGTAGGTTCCCTCTTTCCACAGCGCCAATTCGCGCATTATCCACAAGGCCTTCTTGCGCAGCGCCTCTTTCAACTGTTCATTGGTAATCACGCCATTTTCGACCAGGCGCTCACCAATACGCTTGCCAAAGGGGTCTTGTAGCTGTTGTGAAAAGGCATAATCTATCTGGGGGCCGGTCGCCATACCCAACTGTTGCAAGACATCTCCGAGCGTTAAGGCACCTGCATCGAGTTCGGAACAACCGGCTAACTTGCCAATCTTAAAATAGACGATGCCGATACGTCCCATTGCCTGCTTCAGATGAATGGCGCCTGTCATTGATCCTAATTCCATCATTTGCAGGACTTCCACCAGGCCAAATTCTCTGAGCAATCCTTGCAGCAGCTTGCTGTTTACTGTCATGCTCCCCCCGTGCGACCAATCAGAAAGAAGAAATAAGGTAACAAATAATTAATCGCTCGCATAATTATAACAGATGTCAAAATGTTTCAACAAGTATCCCGAGCAGGTGCTATAATCATTGTATGAGCATTCAAGGCCGTATTGCCATTATTACCGGAGCGGGGCGCGGCATTGGCCGGGCTACTGCGCTGCGGTTTGCGCGCGAAGGAGCGCGTGTCGTTCTCTTCAGCCGCTCACCTACCCATTTAGATGAGATCGCCGCTGAGATTGCGCGCGCGGGATTTCCTGTATTGACAATCGCGGGCGATGTCTCTAGCGAAGAGGATGTGCACGCCCTTTTCCAACAGGCTATGCAGGCCCATGGGCGCGTCGATATCCTCGTGAATTGCGCGGGCATTGTCGCTTCACAGCCCTTTCTTGAAATGGATGCATCCACCTGGGATCGCGTCATTGCGGTCAACCTGCGAGGCACATTCTTATGTTGTCACAAGGCTTTTCGCATCATGGCAGCCCAGCATTCAGGGGTAATCGTCAATCTTTCCTCGCTTTCAGGCATAAAAGGCGTAGAGAAGTTTCCCGGTCTGAGCGCGTACAACGTCTCGAAAGCAGGTGTAGCGGGATTAACCGAAATCCTTGCAGTAGAAGGCAAGCCGTACAATATCCGCGTATGTGCCGTGAGTCCCGGCGCAGTAGATACTGAGATGCTTCGCCAGGCCGCGCCTCACCTGAAAGCCGGCATGACCCCTGACGATATGGCCGAGATTTTGCTCTTCCTCGCCGGTGATTCGGGTCGAATGTTGAGCGGAACGAATATTGAGATATTCAGCAATGCATAAAATAAAGAGGACATAGAGATGGTCTACCTGACAAGGCGCGCAAGCTTTAGCGCCTCGCACCGTTTATGGAGCGAGCAACTTACAGACGCAGAAAATTACGCAATTTATGAGAAATGCGCCAATCCCAATGGACACGGCCACAACTACCTGCTGGAAGTCACGGTACGCGGCACGCCCGATCCGCAAACCGGTATGCTCTTGAATCTGACTCAGATCAAGGATGCCATGAATGAGCAGGTAGTAAAGTGGGTCGATCACAAGCACCTGAACTACGATGTTCCCTGGTTGGGGGGATGCATTCCTACTACAGAAGTCCTGGTCGTCAAGTTCTGGGAACGTCTCAAACATGTGCTTCCCAGGGACCTGTTGTATGAAGTGAAACTGTACGAAACCGAAAACAATATTGCTAGTTACCGGGGTGAGCAATGAGAATAGCATTGGTAGCACCACTTGTTTCCGCCATTGCCCAACCCTACCTTGGGGGAGCACAGGCGCTCCTGGCAGATCTTGCTCAAGGGCTAATGCAGCGCGGGCACACTGTGACGCTCTTTGCTCGCAACGAATCGTTCGTGCCGGGTATCACTATCGAAGCCGTCACTGTTTCTGATGATGTGCACCCGGCTAACTTTTACGGAGAGGCGCAGGAACGCCCGGCTGACACAAGTTTCTTTACACAGGCAAACCTTTTTCTCGATCTCTTTTTGCAATTGCAGCATCGCAGCGCCGAGTTTGATGTGATTCATGTGCATGCATTCGACTGGCCTGCCTATGCATGCAGCACCTTAATACACGGCATTCCCGTACTGCATACGCTGCACCTGCCTGCCGTGTCACCGGAGATTGATACTGCGCTGCGCGTGCTGGACCAGCAGGGCCATCCCCTGACATTGATTACAGTGTCACAAGCATGCGCCAGCACCTACCTGGAATATACACCCATCGATGCCGTGATTTACAACGGGCTTGACCTGGATGCAATCCCCTTTTCGCCCACACCTTCAAAAGAAGCACCGCTGCTGTTCGCGGGGCGTATTGCACCAGAGAAGGGTGTCGAGGCGGCCATCGAGATTGCTGCAATGGCCGGCTATCGCCTGCTGATCGCGGGCGGCATCTATGACCGCAAGTACTACGAAGAACGCATCCAGCCGAAGCTGCAGGAAGCAGGCGAGCGCGTCACCTACCTGGGACAGTTGGAGCGGCTGGCGCTGTGGAAGATCATGGGCCAATCGCTCGGACTGCTCTTTCCCATCGAGTGGGATGAACCCTTTGGGCTGACGGCGGTTGAAGCCATGGCAACAGGCACTCCCGTGATTGCCTACCGGCGCGGCGCGATGGAAGAGATCATTCGCCACGGTGAAACGGGTTTCCTGGTTGAGGAAGGCGAACGTGCCCACGCGGCAGCGCTGGTCGATGATCTGTACGACATCCCTCGCGCTCGCTGCCGCGTCCACGTCGAAGCGAACTTTGCACTTGACGAGATGATCGATAAGTACGAACAGGTATATAGAGATGCGCTAAAGGCGCATTTGTAGTATAATCCCTGTAGAAGCGGAAAACAGAACAGTAAACGATTGACTAGAGAAATAGCAGGAGCAAACATGGCGATGCTACGCTGGACATCACAAGACCTGGAATCGTTGCCAGATGACGGCAAGCGGTATGAAATTATAGATGGAGAATTGTACGTGTCGAAACAACCACATTTGGACCACCAGCTTGTTTGCAGCCGGGTATGGGAGTTACTCCAAATCTGGAGCCGTCAAACAAAAGGTGGGGTAGCAATTTTTGCACCGGGCGTGATCTTTGCTGACGATGATGATGTGGCACCAGATGTGGTTTGGATCAGTCGGGAACGGTTTGCCATAGCGCGTCAGCCAGATGGGAAGTTGCATTCTGCACCTGAACTGGTGGTCGAGGTTCTCTCACCAGGTACGACAAATTTGCGTCGAGATCGTGAAGCCAAGCTCAAACTCTACTCGCGTCGTGGCGTCATGGAATACTGGATCGTAAACTGGCAGGAGCGGCATCTTGAAGTCTACCGGCGTGAGGAAGCCATACTCAAACTGCACAGTACGCTCTACGAGGATGATATATTACAGTCTCCCCATCTACCAGGTTTTAGTTGTCAGGTGAGTCAGATTTTTGCTGACATCTTCTAAAACACAGGCAGGTAGCGCTCCAGTTCCCAGGCATGCACCTGTTTGCGGTACTCTATCCATTCGATGCTTTTGGCATCGATGAAGCCTTCGTATAATGAGTCGCCAAGCGTCTCGCGTATGAGATTATCTTCGCGCATGCCCTCTAATGCTTCACCTAATGTTGCCGGCAACAATTTAGCACGATGACGTTGACGTTCTCCTTCGTCGCGCAGGAAGAGGCTCTCGTCCATAGCGGGCGGGAGCGGTAACTTACGCTGAATGCCATCCAGCCCGGCACGCAGCATGACAGCCAGAGCCAGGTACGGATTACAACTGGGATCACAGCAGCGCAATTCGATGCGTGCTGTCAACTGGCGGTCGCTGCCAGGTCGAGGGACGCGAATCAGCGCCTCGCGATTGACGCGCCCCCAGTTGATATATACAGGCGCTTCGTAGCCTGGCACAAGACGTTTATATGAATTTACTAAAGGGGCCAGGATCGCGCACATGGCACGGGCATGCGCCAGTTGTCCCGCGACAAAGTAGCGCCCGGTATCAGAAAGCCCATACTCGCCATGTTCATCCACAAAGGCGTTCTGCCCCGTTGCAATACTGATTAATTGCTGGTGCGTGTGCATACCTGAGCCATTCACCCCAAAGAAAGGTTTGGGCAGGAAGGTAGCGTAGAGATCGTGCCGTGCTGCAATTGCCTTGAGGACGTACTTTGCCGTCATCAGGCCATCGGCGATATACATGGCATCGCCTGTTTCGAAATCAAGTTCGTGCTGGCCCGCTGCAACCTCATGATGACTGGCTTCGATTCTTATACCCATCTGCTGGAGCGCCTGCACCATCTGGCGACGTACTGTCGCGGCTAAGTCGGTTGAGAGGTCGAAGTAGCCGCCGCGATCATGCGGGAGCGGCATGGGAGTCTTGTCTTCGAGGCGCAGGAGGAAAAATTCTAGCTCGGGAGCCGCTAGAAAGTTGAAGCCCATGGAACGTGCCATATCCAGCGCACGCATGAGAGTAGCACGTGGATCGCCATCAAAGGGTTCTCCGTCCGGCGTGCGCACATCGCAAATTATGCGAGCTACAATATCTCCATCGGCAGACGAGTCCATCGATTCCTGGCGTGCTGTTCGCGTTAGCGCTTGTGGACGCACTTTTCCAGGCACGATGGCAAATGTACTCAGGTCAGGAAAAAGGTACATATCGCTTTCAGCAACACGCGCAAACCCTTCCAGTGCCGATCCATCAAACCACTTGCCATGGATAAGACAATCGGGTAACTGTTCCACCGGGATGGTCACGCACTTTGCCATACCAACGACATCGGTAAATTCCAGGTTGACGAAGCGCACACCATTAGCTTCAATGGTTGCTAGAATTTGTTCACGCCTGGCTTGATCCCGCTGCTCCGTCATAATAGCTCCTCCTCATCTATCTCTAAGAGAGTGTATCCCTAACCAACTCGTCTTGTGCAAGTGGGCCAATAGCGACCACAGTCAGCGGATTGAGCGGGGAGAAACGGTGTAGCACATTCAGTACCTGTTCCTGGGTTACCGCGTCAATGGCATCTTTGACTTCCTGGATGGTGCGGATCTTGCGCTCATACCACCAGGAGCGCGAGATAGCGCCCATACGTGCCCCAGAGCCTTCGCTGCGCATAACGTTCTCGCTTTTCAGTTGGACTTTGGCTCGCTCCAGTTCATCAGCAGTGATGCCAGCCTGCTCCAACTTATGTAATTCATCCACGATTACTTTGAGACATTCGCGGGCTTGTTCGGGCGTCGTGCCTGCATAAATGCGCATTGCTCCAATATTCCTGTTACTCGCAAGCCCGGCGGAGACACTATAGACAAGTCCGCGTTTCTCACGTACCTCGACGAAGAGGCGCGAGGCCATATTACCGCCCAGTACTTCGCTGACTACCTGGGCAGCATAATAATCGGGATCAAGATAGTTTGGGAAAGGACTCATCAGCGCCAGGTGCTCTTGTTTCCCTTCTTGATGCTCCAGGGCAATGTTCGTAGTAGGCGCTGGCCTTTGTTCCGGTGTAGATTCCGCGTGTCCGGTCCAGTTGCCAAACAGCGTTTGCATCTGTTCTACCACGTGATCCCAATCGAACTTACCCGCTATAGCAAAAAGCGTGTTATCGGGCTGGTAACGTGCCTTCCAGAAATCGACTAAATCTTGTCGCTGCAGCTTGCTCACACTCTCCGAGCTCCCCAGTATAGGGCGACTCAGGGCTGTACCCCTATAGAAATTAGCTCGTACCAGTTCGAAGATACGGCTCATCGGCTCATCATCGCGGCGCCGTATCTCCTGCAGCACAATGCTGCGCATCTGCTCAAGATCATCACTGGGAAAGGTAGATGTCAGCAGGATTTCATTGATAAGTTGCAGGGTTGCATCAAACCTCGTGTTAACGATCTGCGCCCATACCTGTGACGTCTCCAAACCGGTACTCGCGCCCTTGCGCGCACCCAGGGATTCAAAAGCTTCGTTCAATGCGCGGGCATCTTTCTGCTTAGTACCCTGGAAAAGCATATATTCAAACAGGTGCGCGAGGCCCTGTCTCTCATCAGGTTCGTTGACTACCGCTGCATCGAGCTGAAAGCCAAAGGTGATCGAACTGAGGCTGGGCATGTACTGGCCGACCATTTCGATGCCATTGGACAGACGATGGTAAAAATAGTTGGGAGGTAGATTCGCTTGGTCATTCATGTATTTGCAGTGGCCCTTTCTGAACAAGGATGTATCTGTTATCAGCAAAACATGGTCAGTATATCACAATACTAACTGATTCCCCAGGACTCGCGACCCAAGGGTCGCTCCCTGGTTTGGTTATGTATGGCGCAGTTGCCGTCCGTGGCTGCGCCATACATGACTCAACGAAGGCCTGCTTGCGGGCCAGTCATTCCCCAAAAAATCTTGTCAAGCACGTTATGAATCAGAGCTTCTCAAAAGTCGCTCTGATTGGCAGCATGCCCCCCACCCAGATTAATAAAGAGTGTGTTGCCGGTTTGGCGCTCCCGCGCCAAACCGGCAACACACTCTTTTACTCTTTTTTGGGGGCGGGGAGGGGAAGAGGAAAAAGACGTTTGAGAAGCCCTGCGTTATGAATGAGGGAGCCTTGCGGCATCAATCGGGAGAGCATATAATCTACTTATATCGTTCTGTTGCTGCAAGGTTCCTTTTTGCACTTCAACCCACCACGATAAGGGCCATCGAGTTTTAACTGCCCCAAAAAAGGTGTGCAGCTACTTATTTTTCGCAAGGTGGAGAATTTATGCTGCGCAATCGGACACTGCTGGCCGTCTCGCTCGCCGTCTGTGCTGCTTTCACAGGCATAGGCATGGTGACGCCTGTACGGGTGTTGTACGCGGAATCGCGCGGCGCTTCGTTAGCCATTATCGGAGCGATGGCTTCATCATACCTGATCTCAAATTTCCTGTTCCAATACCCGAGTGGCTGGCTGGCCGACCGCTGGGGACGCAAACCGGTGATGATGCTCAGTCTCTTCATCCAGGCCGGGCTCTCAGCGGTCTACCTGCTGATAAGCGATCCGTTGATGTTTGTAATCCTGCGCTTCGCCGAAGGGGCAGCGGCTGCCGCTTTCCTACCCTCAGCCCGTGCGCTCATCAACGATGCCATACCAGCCAGGAACCGGGGCGAGGCTTTTGGTATCTTCAGCGCATTCTTCAATACCGGGTTCTTGCTGGGTCCGGCTATTGGTGGCATATTGGCGGCCACCGGTTATGCCAGCGCTTTCATCGGTGCCGTACTTTTCCGCCTGGTTGCTATCGTGATCGTCGCCACGATGATCCATGTCAAGATGCGCAATAGCCAGGAAACACAGGCAGAAGTAAAGCCCCTATCCCTGCACACGCTCTTTAAGCTGCCCCTGGCGGGTGCGTACGTCCTGGCATTTGGCGACTACCTGTTCATTGGTTTCGATATTTCGCTCACGGCCCTCTGGATGCACGATCACCTGGGAGCCTCGGTTGTAGTCATCGGTCTCGCTTACGTTGCATTCTCCATTCCCAGCATCATCACTTCGCCAATTGGAGGAAGGATCGCTGATCGTAGACGGCGTTCAACTATGATCCTTATATTCGGTCTGGCACAGGTGCCTCTCTACATTATATACGGCTTGGCGAACTCAGAACTACTCGTGATAGTTTTCTTCGCCATTCACGGGATTATCTATTCATTCATGCAGCCGGCGGTGGATGCACATGTTGCCAGTTCAACTATACCCGGTGCTCGTGCGAGGATACAGGGCCTGTATTCCGCTGCCGGGCTGCTTGGCGGCTTTGCCGGTGCGAGTGGCTGCAGCTTTCTCTATGGTTTGAATTTCCGCCTGCCCCTTTTCGCGATAGCCGTGCTTTTCGGCATATGCGTACTCGTGGGTGGGATTATAGTGCGTATTTCAGAGTCCCGTAATCTCGTCCCGCCGGGTCCAGGTAAACAGAACGCGCAGGTCGAAGCAAAAAGTATGCCCATCGCGTAATGCTACAATATACGTAATTACCGTCTCATCCATTGAACCAAAGGAGGTCGCCTTGGATTTCTCCCTTACCGACGAACAGAAGATGATCCAGCAGACTGTACAGCGTTTTGTTGATCGCGAATTGATGCCACTTGAAAATGAGGTGATGCAGAACGAGGGGAAATATTCGACAGGCATTGAGCCGTCGATTTATCACTCTCTACAGATGAAGGCCAAAGAGTTGGGGTTCTGGGGCATCAACACCCCGGAGGAATACGGCGGTGCCAACCTTGGCGCGGTGATGACAGCGCTGATCGCGATGGAACTGGGTCGCACGCTGGTGCCTTTTAGTTTCGGCGGGAACGCCGACAATATTCTCTACCTTGGTAACGAGGCACAAAAGGCCGAATACCTGGTCCCCACGATAGAGGGGAAACGCAAGTCGTGCTTTGCGTTAACCGAGCCAGGGGCGGGTTCTGACCCATCCGGCATACGCACGAGTGCCGTCAAAGACGGTAGATACTGGGTCATCAACGGGCAGAAGGTATTTATCACGGGTGGTAACGAGGCCGATTTTACAATGGTTTTCGCGGTCACGGACCGCAATAAGCCGCCCCAGGATGGCGGCGTGACATGCTTCCTCGTGGATCGCTCAATGGGCTGGACCTCGCGCCCGGTCCCTACAATGGGCGGATGGTCTCCCGCTGAACTCTTCTTTGAGGATGTGCGTGTGCCGGAAGACCATGTACTGGGAGAAGTCGGCGGCGGATTCAGGCTTGGTATGCAGTGGATTGGCCAGGGTAGATGGATCATTGCTTCGCGCTGTGTTGGCACTGCTGAGCGTCTGCTGCAAATGGCCGTGGACTTTTCCAAGCAGCGCGTGACCTTCGGCCAACCCATCGCTGATCGCCAGGCCATTCAATGGATGCTTGCCGATTCCGCCGTGGAGATTCAGGCGACCAGGTGGTTGGCACTGCATGCCGCCTGGAAAGTTGACCAGGGTCAGGAAAACCGTCACGAGGCAAGTATGGCGAAGCTATACGGCTCGAATATGGCGAATCGCGTCGTTGATCGTGTGATGCAAATTCATGGCGGCATGGGCTATACCCGTGAAATGCCGATTGAACGCTGGTATCGCGACCTGCGCGTGACACGCATCTACGAGGGCACCGATGAGATCCAGCACTTCATCATCGCCCGCGACCTGCTCAAGGGTTTCGTGAAAATAGGCGCCTGGGACTAGGTTTTATCATTCGCTGGTGTAAACCAATGACAACTGATGTAAGAGGCTTATACATTGTACGCGAAAAAGTTTTTTCCTTGCTACTGGTGTTTTGTGTAGTAATGGTCCTTGTCTCTTGCAACTCTCCCGTTTCAGGAGTGAGAACTGCGAACCAAAATCCGAGGGCGTGTTATCGGCAGTTTGGCGTTACATTATCCGGGGCAGAGGGTGTCGGTACTGACTACAGTCGGCCAACAAGTGATGAACTTCAGTACTATTCATCGAAGGGAGTAAAACTCATCCGTCTGGAAGTTGGTTGGGACAAACTCCAACCAGCTTTAGGTCAACCCCTACATGGAGATGAGCTTCAATGGGTAGAAAAATTTGTTACCCAGGCAAACCAGTATGGAATGCAGGTTGATATAGATCTCCATCAGAGATCCCAATATAACGACCTGAATTTTGGAACTGGTGGTATCGATCCCAAGAGTCTTGTTGACTTCTGGAGAAGATTCGCCGGAGAACTCGTCAAAGACCATGTGCCCGGGATTTGTGGGTTCGGAATCGCTAATGAGCCGAATCATGACACTGAGTTTTTAGGGGAATGGTCATCGCAGGCGAATGCTGTGATCAGCTCGATTAGTGAAGTAGATCACGATCACCTTATTTTCGTTCCCGAAGATAACTGGGATTCCAGTAAGCACTGGAGTCCAGAACAGGCAAGTCAAATTCGTGACACGCCATGGCATCAGGTGATTTTCGAAGCACATTCGTATTGGGATAAAGGAGGATCGGGAGATTACAACCCTGATATTCCGCCGCCTGATGATCAGGCAGCAAATAATGTGGTTGTCAATAACTTAAGTCCTTTTATCAATTGGTGCAAAAAAACAAGCAGCCGCTGTTTTGTAGGAGAATTCGGAGTTCCTTCCGATGGTAATTGGCTAAACGCGCTGAATTATGCGCTTCTCTACATGGAGCACAAGAATGTATTTGGCGCGTATTGGGCCGGAGGCCCTGGATACAACGATTCATTATCTATTGAACCTGTAAATGGTCGAGATAGTGCGCAAATGCATGTCCTGGAAAAATATCTCCCGTAGCTTCATAGACACAACATAATCTTAACTTTCCACAAGCTGTGTGAGCGTTAAATCTGTTGATAGACCTCGGAGAGGCCCTCGTTTATTGTCATTGGCTGGACATGATGGTCGTTGATATACGACAATACCCGTTCAACGAAAACCGGAGAAGCGTTGTAAGGGTCATTGTAATATTTCCCACCAGGACCCTCGATCTGGTGGAAAGCCAGGACCAGCCACGTCTTGGTCTTTATCGCTAAGTCAATCCAGTGTTTGATCTGCTGGATTAATGTTCCCTCCCATGCATAGATTGTGACGCAGAGGATATTATAGGGGTCAAAATCGGTTGCGTTATTGAGCCCTTCATCCGTACTCCTATGGGATTGGTATAGTTGACGGATTAACCTGAGATCCTCATCGTTGACTTCCCCATACGGGGAAGCAAAATCGACAATTTTTTGACCGAACCGTCCCAGGTAGGCTTTCGAATCGGAAATCTCGGCTTCTACCGCTGTTGAGGATAGCTCTGGCAGATGCGGATGATCGACTGTATGGTCACCTATTTCCATTCCCGATTCTGCCAGCTTGCTCACCATATTAGGGAGCATGTAATCAGCGTACCCTTTCTCAATATACGACGATATGAGGTAGAAGGTTGCTGGCATATGGTACTTGCATAGCAAGGGCAAAGCGTTGGTGTATTGCGAAAGCCAACCGTCGTCGAAAGTCAGGCTTATCATCGGCCTGACAAAGGAGCTGGTCTGCTGGTGGAGGACAACGTCAGAGATTTCAAGTTTACCGTTGCCATGTATTTGCTGCATTACGCTAACTGGAAGAAAATCCGAATTCCCCGGATTATCCGGCATGTCGAATGCAACAGAATAATGCCGCCATCCTTTTGTTGCGGGGATATTTGGGTCAATGGTTTGATATCTTGTTGTCCCATTGAGAACGTACTTGATGACAAGAGTTGTCTTGATGTTTGACGTATACCAGTCAGCATATTGATAGGTGTTCCCTGCTAATGCGGGTTTCGGTGGATAAACCCAGGCAGACGTTCCGCTTGTACTACTGATTGCGAGAGATGGACTTCCGAGGAACCCATCTGTTTTGGTATATCCGAAAGTTGCGTTGCCAGATTTCTGCCAGCTATTTAGGGACGGTACATCGTTAGGCACCCTGGGCATTGGCGTGGGCTGTGAAACACATACGCTTGATGGTTGCGATTGGAATGGCAAAAGATTATGTGCTTGTGCATACCACCCGCCTCCTACTATACTCGCAACGGCAGTTGCGGATACCGCAGCCCTGACGATAAACCCGCTCAATGTGAACGGGTAATTCTTTTTTTCCTCATAATGCAGCGGGGCAAGGACAATGAGCCCTTGCCCCAAGCGACGCTCCGATACGTATAAACGTAAGGTTTTTAATACCAACCTTCCGATAGCGAAGACGCCAAGGGTGCCAGATACAATATAAAATGCTGGGCTCCATTCGGGAATCCAAAAACTCGTTACAAATTTCATTGCTACAAGGCCGGTACAGAGGAGAAGTACCAAGATGTAGTACATCTTGAATACATGCTGTTTTATCACATCATTACCTCCACCTGGTAATGGAATTGGTAAATGCTTTAAGGTATGATTTCGTCAGTACGATACCATACCGAAGAGCATACAATTCGTATCCGAAGCATACCAGGAGAAGAAATTGGAAGAGAGATTTGTAGGCTACATATTTAAACCTGAACATATTCAATCCTACCACCAGGAGTAAAGGTACCGTCAGTAAGACGAAGCCTAATCTGTCTATGTAGACAAACCCCGTCATCCATATTTGAATGGCGGTTACAATCAGATTGATGCGGCATGCAAACCAAACGAGCTGCAAACCCATCTCAATTCCCCCGAAGAAGGTATGCCGGTTTATGCTGATATTGATATAGGTGGAAAGGTTTCCACCGTTCCATCTTTCACGCTGAATACCATGGGTATGAAAACCTTTCGGGCAATCGGTGTACACAAACATGTCATGCCCGACTCTGGTTTCATACCCCAGCATTTGCATCTTGATCGTCAGATCGAAATCTTCAACCATAGTTTCTGGCCAAACGACTCCGAATTTTTGGTAGAGTTCCTCAAGCACGTTTGCTCTGAATATCGTCCCGGGGCCACAAAGGCAGTGTGCTTTCCCCATGCGTTCGATAGTCTCAGCCTGTCCGATGCAATACTCTACGTTTTGGAAGCCCCACCAAAGGTATATCCAGGCCTGCCTTACGCACCAGCCTGCTTTTCTGAAAAAAACCAGCATAAGCCATGCTATTGCTGCCAGGGAGATTGGTTTTCCTGTAAATTGCACAGAGGTGAAAGGTTCTTTCTTAAAAGGGAGGAGGCCTACCCGACCGCAAATCCCTCCAAGCATTTCTCCTTTTTTCTCCATTGCAGCAAGGCCATTTTTCAGAAAATTTGGATCCCATATTGTATCCGCATCTGCGGTTGCGATAAATGAGTATCCTAATTCTCTGATTAATGCAAACGCCTGATTCAACGCACCAGCTTTCCGCTTCTTGTTGCCCTGTGTTTTCATGAGAAACACACGTGTTTGCTCCTCTTGTGTTCTTAATTCCTGAATTATCCCGAGTACAATTTCCTCGGTCCGATCTGTGCAGTTATCTGCTACGACAATGATGTCAAACTCAAACTGCACGTCTGGTGAGGCGAGTAGTGCCGCGTGTATTGTATCGCTTATGCTTTCCTCTTCGTTATAAGCAGGAATCAAGAGCGCAACTTTGCAAGTCGCAGTTTGTTTGCTGGTAGCAGCAGGGCTATTAGGAGTCAAGATCTGACTCATCATGAAGCGAGCAGTAGCGTGCAAATAATGAGTGCAAATATTTTTCTTATTTTCCACCTCGCTAAATGGATGATGTGTAAGCTATAGCTCTACAAGCTACTTGCGATGCTTTTTGTAGCATCTTGTGACATTATTCCTCTCTCTCTGTATAAAGTTTAAAGAAATCGAAAAAATCATCTACTCTTGATACGCACCAACTTCATTGGTTGGATACAAACAGCGCATCCACCGGGCAGGGCATTTGTCTTCCTTGTGATAATCCTAGCGGAATGTTACTTTGGGGAAAGCTGGTTCTCGTGCACCTGCGATCTCTAAAGCAGCTATAGATTCTGAAGAGCAGCCCTTGTTTTCCTAGAGTAACAAGGGTAATCGCTGCGGTCATGGCACCGCGAAAAAAGTTTCCAAGCGCTATACTCTGAAGAGCGCCATTTGTTTTATAGGGGAGACGGCATGCCCACTACATCGCACGCTCGGACCCACCCAGAATGTAGTGGAGCACCCTCCGGGGGAGGATTAGTGCCCCCTCGCGGGCGCCAGGGGCGGGGGGCCTGGATAATTCACAAGCCCTGGCTTGCATCCTTACCTGGTCAAATCACATATTAGTAACAGCATACCCACCGGTTGTTTAATAGCCCAATGTCTTGTCCACCACATTCAAGAGAGGTTCGCCCGTCATGTAGCGGCGCAGGTTCTCCGCGAAGAGCTCGGCGGCCCGTTCGTCATACTTCGGAGTGAGGCCGGAGATATGCGGAGAGATAAACACATTGGGGAGGCGCCACAGTGGGCTATCTGAGGGCAACGGCTCGTGCTCAAAGACATCCAGAGCCGCCCCTGCGATCTGCTTCTCCTCAAGAGCTCGAATCAAATCGCTTTCGTTACACACCTCTCCACGGGCAATATTCACCAGGAAAGCAGTTGATTTCATCGCTTTGAAAGCGGCCTCGTTGAACATACCGCGGGTACTGGGCGTTAAAGGTACACCGATCAGCACCACATCACATTCTGCCAGCATACTGTGCAAGTGTTCGGGCGCAAAATAGCGTTCGGGGAGAGTTCCTTGCGAGTCACCCACGTTCGCGATCTGATACCCTCTATCTCGGTGGTCGCTGCCGCGCCCCATCGCCAGGATACGCATGCCAAAGGCCTGAGCGAGCCGTGCCACCTGGCGGCCAATACTGCCATATCCGACAATCCCAATGGTTTTTCCTCGCAACTCTTCCGGCATCAGCAGTGTTGAACGCACAGAGTTCTGCGGCCATTGTCCCTGTTTTTGCAGATCGAGTAAGGTAGGGAGTCGATGAGACCAGGCCAACACCATCGTAAAGACGTATTCAGCTATCGGAATGGCGTGGATACCACTTGTCGTGGTAAAAATCACCTGCGTATGAAAAAGCGGATGATCGAAGATGTAATCAGCACCCGCGGAGTAGAGTTGCACCCAGCGTAGTTTGGGAACCTTTTCAGGTGGGGGTAAGGGAGTGGCAAACCACATGTAGAGGACTTCGACCTCTCGCCACAGATCGTCAGAAACAGTTTCGTGGGCGCGGGCAGAGCGGTACTCGAACCGCAAGTCCGGCCATTGACTCCGCAGCCGCTGCAGCCAACCTTCTTCCATAGGAGCGGTTATCAGGACGACGCGAGATGGCTTATTGCTATCAGCCATAGAAAAAACTCCTCCTTGTACGTATTTCTTTAGGGAGAAAGAAGTGATGAGCACATGGTGCCATTTCCTCTCTCCTCACATGAGAACAGTATAAAGTAGATGTGTGAGAGATGTCACGCCCCGAAAGTGTGATGCTTGCCTCGTGTCCAAAGAATTGTAACGAAAATTGTATTAATCATTAAGCCAGGCACGTGCTAAAGACAGAATATTCATACAAGCAAGCAACCCACGTACACTTTTAAATCCTGACAGTAACTATTCAGCAGGGGATTCCAAGGGGCCTGCAAGGCCCCTTGGCGGGGTGCGGGGCAAGGAAGCCTGGGAGGCTTCCTTGCCCCGCCTTTCTCCCTCACCCCGCCGCCGGAGGCGGCGCAAGAGAAAGGAGACCTGAATAGTTACCCCTGACAAGAGTAATGGAGTAATAAATTGACGGGAGTAAGAAAAAAAGAACAACCACACCAATACAGCTGGGATGAGGTAATGCCCTTTGTTCAGCACGCGCTTGAAACAGTGATCGGTACCTATCACCTGACTGATGATGGCCAGATACGTATACTTTCTGTCCATCTGGATCACCGAAAACACAACAAGGATCCACGTCCAAACAGCTCACGGCTCGTACAGAGTGTAGACTTTGATTTTGTCTGGACCCACAACGCAGTAAAGAACATGCAAAGGGATATCAGGAGGCTCTCCGGTCTTGATAGGCTTACAAGGTGGGACCCGACCGGTGAACCACAACCGCTGACCGTGGAACGCCTCAAGACTGTCTTGTTTGCAATCTGGTGGCTAACACCGGGAATGTTTTCAGGCACGCGCCCGAACTTTATATGAAACGGATCGGCTCATAAGAGGCAGATCCGGCGTTAAAATAGAAATAAGGTTGACTTTATCTCCTGGATGCTCTACTATAGAGGAAGCAAGAAAAGGCGAGTGCTCTCGCTATTCACATCATGCCGGTGAGGCACATCTCAGGGAGTCTATTGGTTTCGAGCACCCTGCCCGACTACTTTCATCCAACACGATTTAGTTGGATTCCTCAGCAAAGGAGATTTGAGGTCATGAAACGCCATCTGCTCTTCCTGTTCGTACTGCTTATACTTCTAAGTGGCCTGACGGTGACTTTCACCAAAGTTGCCCACGCTGAACCCGGGGTTGCCCACCTTTCCAGCAATTGTATCACCCCCAACGGAACAAATACGCTCAGCGGAACACTCGGAGGGGCCAACTACACTATTTCCGTCCCTTCGAACTGGAATGGAACCCTGGTTCTCTACAGCCACGGCTATGTATTTACCAACCAACCGCTCCTCAACCCGGCGCCAGACGTCGGAGATTCTTTAACCGGGGCTGCACTCTTGCAGCAGGGCTATGCGCTTGCAGGCTCTTCTTACAGCCAGAACGGTTGGGCACTCCAACAGGCATTCCACGATCAAATCGCATTGCTTGATTTCTTCGACACAACCTGCGGGCAGCCTACCCGTACGATCGCCTGGGGCCACTCGCTGGGCGGAATCATCACCGCGGGCCTCGTTCAGCTGTTCCCCAATCGTTTTGCCGGCGCCCTGCCCATGTGCGGAGTGCTTGCCGGTGGTGTCGGCACCTGGAACCAGGCGCTCGACAGCGCCTTTGCATTCGACGTCCTCCTGGCGGGGAATAAGCTGCCCATCGTCCATTTTACTGATCCCTCGGGTGCCTTCAATCAGGCCGAGTCAGTACTGGGAACGGCACAGAAAACTCTCCAGGGCAAGGCGCGCATCGCCCTGGCCGCGGCCTTAGCAGACATTCCCGGCTGGTTTAACTCGTCCTCGCCTGAGCCTGGTAGCAGCGACTTCGCCACCCAGGAGCAGAATCAATTCTCCTGGCAAAGCAAGGTTGACTTTGCTTTCGCCTATCTTGCCCGCGCGGAACTCGAGGCCCGTGCTGGTGGCAACCCCTCGTGGAACACCGGTGTCAACTACAGCAAGCAACTGGAAAATTCGGCCGATTACAGCGAAGTCGTGGCCCTCTACAAACAAGCTGGCCTGAGTCTGGATCAGGACCTGGGTACCCTGGCGGCAACTTCGCGTATCTCAGCTGATGCAGGAGCTGTGCAGTACCTGAGCCAGAACATCTCTTTCAACGGCGACCTGAATTTTCCCGTACTCAGCATGCACACGACCGGTGACGGACTCGTAGTCAACCAGGATGAGCAGGCATATGCAAGCGTCGTTCGCTCGACGGGGGACAATAGTTTGCTGCGCCAGGTATTCGTCCATCGCGCCGGGCACTGCACCTTCACCCCCGCGGAGACGCTGACCTCCTTCCAAACGCTCATTCATCGCCTGGACACCGGCAAGTGGGACAGTTCTACCGACCCCAGTCTAATGAACCAGGAAGCAACCGCGCTCGGTTCAACCTTTAACATCGCACCACCAGCCTTCCTCAATTTCGAGCCAACTCCTTTCCTGCGCCCATTCGACCTTAATAATTAGCGTCAGTCACAGATAAGTTCGCGCAGAGGGGCATTGCCCCCTCTGCGCGAACTTAAGGGCCAGGCGACCGCCAGCCCCACCCTGGCTACCATCCCGCGGATCGGCCCCTTTAACAGCCTGCCACGCCCGTGTATAGTAGGGATGGGGATTGCCCCCATCCTGCGGCGGTGCGGGGCAACCGCACGTGAAGCGCTTCCGTTCGCCCCTCTGGGGATTGCCCCCACCCTGAGGTGGTGCCGGGCAACCTCATGAAACGCTTCCTCCGCCCTGGGGTGGTGCGGGGCAATCGCTCAGAGATGCGTAAATAATAACCCTATGGCTGTTTAGCCGTGTTTGTTTAGTTTTACCCTCCTCCATCCCTCATTCCCTTTTTAGCCTCAAAAATAAGTCTTATGTCGCTTTTGAGCTATTGTGTGATCTACCCCTTCTCATTCTATATTCAAACATGTATAATGCGTAAGGCTGAACTTGAAATAAGAAAGAGGAAAACTCATTGCAAACTGCACAGCCGCCTGGTACGAAACCACCCGGCAGGATGAGTGAAATCGTTCTAGCAGCCCTAATTGGTGCTGGTGGAGGCATAGTATCTGCCATCATTACAGGAGTATTCGCGTTGCTAGCCAGGCAGTCTCGCTCACCTAATACGTCACCTACTCCAACCGCCGCTGCCACTGTCATACCTGGACCGACTCCAACCCCAACTCCCCAACCTACTTCTGGGAATCCCCCTATCACTTTCCAATTTCTGTTTTACATTGCTCTCATGGTTGTCTTAATTGGTATAACATACATCATCTTCCAACGGTTTGCTGCTAAAAGACGATCGAACGTTTTCCTACTTGCTATGAGTGTATTCGTCATCATATTGGGTTCTGTCTTAGGACTGATAATCACAAGGTAGCCTTCATCTATTTGGGCAATAATTTAAAGTGCTTTGGTAACTATTCAGCAGGGGGTTCCAAGGGGCCTGCAAGGCCCCTTGGCGGGGTGCGGGGTGTCCCCGCCTTTCTCCCTCACCCCGCCTCCGGAGGCGGTGCAAGAGAAAGGAGACCTGAATAGTTACGTGCTTTGCTTACTCCATGATTTCGCAGAAAAAACCAGCGTGTTGAAAAACTCTTGCATGGTAGAGTCAAAGGGGATCAGATCCACCCAGAAAGACACCGAGCTCCTGCAGTTTGTAACGATTGCCGTAACGCTTTTGAGACGATTGTGGAGTAATATGGTATTATGCGTAAGCAGAGTCCTTCTTCGCATGTGAAAGCTTGACTCATCGACTCAATAGGAGCACATATATGGAATCTCCATACAGAGTAGCGGGGAAAATGGCAAGCCCAGGTCTAGCGCAACGGATAGCCTGGGGGGTCTGGGGCATCTGCGTGTCTTTGATTCTCGCAGCGACTGTGATCGGAACCCTGGATGGGAAAGCCCCGTGGCGGTTCGCTAACATCATCAGTGCGGGCGTCGCTTTCGGACTTTTTGGCACTGTCGGCGCTCTGATTGTCAGCCAACGTACCAGGAACACTATTGGTTGGATCCTTTGCGCCGTTGGCATTGGGACCGGGATTACCGATTTTAGTGGGGCTTATACAGCATACGGTACGGTAAAGGGGCACCTGCCTCTGCCAGCAACTGATCTATTCAATTGGCTGGGAAATACCGTCTGGCCGCTCAATTGGGTCTTGCTGCTTGTATTTTTGCCACTTCTTTTCCCCAATGGTCACCTGCTTACACGACGCTGGCGCATCGTTGGTTGGCTGGCAGCAGTTTTGGCACTCCTCTCCATGCTGGCGGGCTGGTTGTCTCTTGCAAACGTGGAACTGTTTTGGAAGGGCATTCCCGCCGGTTTTTGGAGATCTCTGAGCGACAATTTCAATCTCTTACAGTTGCCTCTTACTATTGCAGCCCTTGTTTCACTTGTCCTACGCTTTCTCCGTGCAAAGGAACGCGAGCGCCAGCAGATCAAGTGGTTAACCTATGGTACTGCCATAATGTCGGTGCTGATAGTCGGCAGTATTTTTGTTTTGCATGATCCGAATAGCCCGATCTCTACACTGATTTTTGATCTCGCTATTATGCTCCTGCCACTCAGCATTGGAATTTCCATTCTGCGTAATCAGCTCTACGATATTGATCGCCTGATCAACCGCACGCTGGTCTACGGCTCACTGACCAGTATTCTTGCCCTGATCTATTTTGGGTGCGTAGTGCTCCTGCAAAATCTGGTGAATGGATTGACGGGACAGGCGGGGCAATCTCCACTGATTATTGTCGGATCAACGCTGGCAATCGCTGCCCTCTTCCAGCCGTTACGACGACGCATCCAGGCCATCATCGATCGTCGCTTCTACCGTCGGAAGTATGATGCAGCCAGAACAGTGGAGGCGTTCAGCGCAACGTTACGCAATGAAGTAGACTTGAGCCAGTTGAGCGAGCACCTGCTAACAGCCGTTCAGGAGACGATGCAGCCCACGCATGTCTCGCTGTGGTTGCGTCAACCTGAACACGACAGAATACATCGGGCTCCTTGGAGGGCCACTCCTCCTGTTTCCTCTGAGGAAAGATGAAGAGGGGAAAGGGTTCAGGCTGGAGTGAACCCCTTTTCCACTCTTTGAGCACGAAAGGCTACCACGATGATGGGCAAGAAAGACATGAACCAATTTTGCGGCGGCCTTGACAACTTCTATTTAACTGGGTATTTTTGACCTCACTAACACAATAGTTTCAAAAACCACCCAGCCTGTTGAAAAAGTCACTTTCCTTCCAGCTGAGCTTCATGAGAAGAGCAGCATTTCTTACACGAAGGTCTGCGAGATCTGCCAGTTCGTAACGCTTTCGTAACGATCGTGAGACGGCTCTGTGGTATTATTCTCTACTGCTGCGTTCCTCATTGGGACTGAAGAAAAGGATTTGGCTTGTAGAGTCGTACTTACTTGCTTTGAGCTTCACGTTTAGAGTAGCGCCAATGAGGAACGCAGCACTAGGCGACAGGGACACCTGTGCTGGCTACTTGGCACATCCGTTCGCGAATCAGCTGGATGTGCCAAGTAGCCAGCACAGCGGGTCTGGCATCTTCCCTCATACCTGCTGAGTCAC
>Ga0209647_1001088_pt1 | contig 23922 bp, 18 predicted proteins | sample GraSoi_2013_60cm_FD_185827 | JGI IMG/M metagenome (GOLD analysis project Ga0209647, IMG submission 185827) | Grasslands soil microbial communities from the Angelo Coastal Reserve, California, USA - Sample 9_17_2013_60cm (SPAdes) (version 2) | ecosystem: Environmental > Terrestrial > Soil >... | reverse complement strand
TACTGGTTGAAAAGCGCAACCTGCTTATCCATATTCGGTATCCAGGCCCAGTAGGTCAAGGTCACCGGACCGGTGGAGGTACTGCTGCTCCCCGGACTGGAGCTACCACCACAAGCGGCGAGGGGAGTCATGAGTATGAGCGCAACAGCGACGAAGGCAAACCCGGATGCAAAGCGTCGCAGCCATGGGAAAGAGGAGAAAAACCGCATCGTCTGAAACCTCCTTTAGATTGGAGCTGTAAATAAGAACATAACACTTCTTCTCTCAATTTGATATAGAGAGGTCTACTTACAATGTAGGCGTGTTAGGATGCTACGGCTCAAAGGACAAACAGAAAAGAAGGCAACTGAGCTCGAGTGAGTTGAAATATGCATCTGGTGTCCACAGGCCGAGCCGGGAATCGCGAAGATCTGCCCTCTCCTCCTTTCGTTATGAAGTACTCTCTTGACGAGCGTAGCCTTGTATAAGCTTATTGGTGACACGTGCCACATCACTCTTGACAAAAGTATACACAGCAGGTCATAATCTTGTCAAGAGTCGAAGAAGCTTTTCTCAAGCTTTGCCTGTCGAGCGAAGCAACTCCCAGTTTTACATGAGAAAGTCTATGACAGAGAAGAATAAAGGTACTCCCCCGCGAAAATCCCTCACCAGCCTTGATGTCGCCCGAAGAGCAGGTGTATCACGAACCGCGATTTCCTATGTGCTCAACGAAGATGGAGTACGCAGCACACATGTGAGCGAAGAGACCCGTGCGAAAGTATTGCAGGCAGTGCAGGAACTGGGCTATAGCACACACAGTTCAGCACGGGCTTTGCGTAAAGGACAGAGCGACGAGATTTGCATCATTATCGATCTTCCCCTCACGATCCATCGCACGGAACTGTTTGTCTCTGTGCAGCAGTACGCCTTTCTTCGTGGATATTCTCCTGTAGTGTACTTTAGCTACGATTTCTCTGCTGAACAGGTGCATTCCCATCTTCTGAAGATCTTTGCCCGCCGCCCGATTGGCATTTTTGCGACCGCAAGCAGTATGACCGCCGAGCATATCACCCTGGCAAAGCACATGGGAGTCGACAACATTGTGCTCTACTCCGTTGAACCGCTCGAGTATGCTGGTACCATCCTCTTACCGACCATACCCCTGGGATATCTGGCTGCCCAGCATCTACTGGAACGTGGCCACCGCCACCTGGGCCTGGTACGTCCAGTGGATTCTCTCCACGCATATGGGTTTGAGCAACGACTGGAAGGTATGCGCTCAGCCATTGCTGGGATACCAGAAGTGACACTCGACATCCTGCCACTTCAGTTAACTTTGTCCGATGCTCATTCACTGGTCGATACCTGTCTCACAGGAGCGGATCATCCGACAGGCATCTATGCTTACAACGATGAGTATGCCCTGCTCTTACTTGGGGCGCTAGCTGATCGCGGAAGACAGGTGCCACGGGATGTTGCTGTCATGGGCACGGACGATATCTCCTTTAGTACGTTCATGCGACCTACCCTGACCACCATTCGTTTTGATACCATCTCTCTGGCACAGCGTGCCGTGGGGATGCTGGTGAACCGGCACAATGGTCAACCACTTCCCGAAGAACTCACCCGCCCCCTTGTTCCACAACTGATTCCACGCGAATCAACCTGAGACGAAGATGCTGCTACCCTTGGAGAGCGGCTTGCACTTCCTCCCTTCCTGGAACCACATCGGCGGAAAATCGAGGCTCATCTGAGGCCAATTACGCCAGTTGATGCTAAGGTTCTGGTGAAGTAGGGAGTGAAACTCCCCAAGAAGTTGAAGAGATCTCCACTCGATCATGCTCGCTTCCTCAAGCGGATCGCATAGCTGGAGAGTTTGACCGACGGATACAGGGACAACAAGTCGAACGAGGCGGCGGCCAGGGCCTGGCTCTTGGCCCCCACAAATGGGAGCAATTTGAAAGTAGCCGCCTGCTCAGCATCTAACAGACGACAGAAGATGGCCGGGCTATCGAAGTCCGGCAGACATCCCCAGTCTATCGAGCCATCTGGCGCGACCAGCACGACAGAATGGCATTCGCCAATGACTCCATACGCATCGATTGGGTGATACGTGCGTGTATCTGCTTTGCGACCAACCATGTCCAACCCTTTCTCCTCTGAACTCGGCTTCAACTAGATTCGTCATCCGAGTGCATCCCAGCCTGGTCGGACCCGTTCTCCACAACCTCGCTTCGGTATTGGCTGCCTCATCGCCCCTGACACAATCGGCTGCACCTCGTTCTCTCTGCTACTAGTATGAGAAGGAAGCGCCACGAAAACGCTACGAGTATCGCCACGAATTCTCCTCACATGTTTTCGTCCGGTGTAACGAATCAGGAGCAAGAATGACTATATTATTATGTAGGGAAGGGCATTTACCCTCCGGCAATGCTTGACTATTTTTCTCGGATACCCTGTTCATGAAAGCAGTTCCCAGCGAGCAAGCGAACGCTACAACTTTTGTACCTAACCTGACCACCAGTCGCATTTTTGGATGAGAACCTGGAAAGAGGCATAGTTTCGCATATCCGCTGTCCCACTAGTGCATTTCCCATGAGGTTTGTCGCACTTGTCGCACTTGTCGCACTTGTAACGCTTGCAACATTTGTATCATTTGTATCATTTGTATCATTTGTATCATTTGTATCCGTTGTATCCGTTGTATCGCTGTGTCAGCTCGCGCATAAAAGGGGGAGTGGTTGGGGGGACGTCTCTTCTTCCCGAAATGATCCCTTGATGATGCACCAGGAGGAGGACATACCATGGGTCTGTTACGTCTGGCCGTGCTCGGGCCGCCCGAAGTGTTTCATGACGGCAGCCGCCTCGCGTTTGCCTTGCGCAAGGCGCAGGCCTTGCTGCTCTACCTGGCGGTCGAAGGCGGCATGCATTCCCGCAGCAAACTGGCCGCCTTGCTGTGGCCTGACAGTGAGGCCGCCGATGCGCGCAGGACCTTGCGCAATGCCCTTGGGCTGCTGCGCGGCCTGCTCGCCGACCCCACCCCTGCAGCTGCTTCTGATTCCCTGCCCTCCGGACAGAAGGCCCATCTGCTCAGTCAGGGGGATTTGATCGGTCTGAACTCGCAGGCGCCGCTCGAGCTGGACCTGGTGGTGGTGCAGCAAGCCTACAGCGCGGCCCAGCGCTTCTCCACGCCCCCGCCGGAGCCCCAGCGCGCCGCCCTGGTCGCTCAGCTCCAACAGGCCATCGCCCTGGTGCGCGGTCCCTTCCTCGACGGCTTCTGGCTGCGCGAGGAGACCGCCTTTGACGCGTGGCACGAGCAGCAGCAGCAGCAGTGGCAGGTGCGCGTGCAGCTGCTCTGCGAGCGGCTCTCCTTCTGGCAGGAGGCCGGAGGGGAGTTGGAGCAGTCCCGTGCCACCTTGCTGCGCTGGCTGGCGCTTGATCCCCTGCAGGAGAAGGCCTATCGTCGCCTCATGCGCACGCATGAGGCGCTGGGTAATCCGACCGCCGCCTTGCAGGTCTATGCCATCTGCCGGGCGCGGTTAGCCGAGGAGTTGCACGTCGAGCCGTCGGTGGACACCGTCGCCCTGGCTGAGCACATTCGCACTACTGCAGCTCGCCACGGCGGGAAGCTCCCTGCCCGGCCCGCCCTGGCGGAGAGCCGGCCGCCATCCGAGTTGGTCGCCCCACTCCTCGGGCGCGCCGGGGCTTTCAGCCAGCTGGTCGAGAGCTTTCAGCAGGTGCGGCAGAGGCAGCCGCGGGCCGTGCTGCTGGTGGGCGAGGCCGGCATCGGCAAAACACGGCTGGCCAGCGAGTTTGTGGCCTGGGCCCGCGCCCAGGGCGCCGATGTGCTCAGTGGGCAGGCCTTCGAGATGGGGGGGCGCCTGCCCTACCAGCCGCTGGTCGAGGCCATCAGACCTCGGCTGGAGGAGGAAAACGCGCCGGAGGACCTGCTGGACGACCTGTGGCTGGCCGAGCTGGCGCGCATCCTGCCCGAGCTGCGCGTGCGCTACCCCGATCTGCCCGCCCCCACCGAGGATGAGTTGACCGCCAAGGTCCGGCTTTTCGAAGCGGTGGCGCGCCTGCTGGACGCCCTGGCGCAGCGCGCGCCGCTGCTGCTGCTGCTGGATGACCTGCACTGGATGGATGGAGCCTCCCTCGACCTGCTGCGCTACCTGGCACGCTCCTGGAAGAGCCATGGCACGCGTGTGCTGCTGCTGGGCACAGTACGCAGTGAGGGGTTGGAGCCGAAGTCGCAGCTGTCCGCTCAGCTGGCCGACCTGGGACGCGACCTGCCGCTCACGCAGGTGCCCTTACAGACGCTGAGCCAGGCAGAGACCCTCCAGCTCATTCAGGCCATCGTAGTGGAGGGGACGCAAGGCACAAGCGGTGGAGGTGAGCAGCGTCAACATAGTCCTGCTCGACCCTCCACCGCAGCAGCACCGCCTGCACAGGAACGGGAGACGTCACTGGTCGCGCTGGGCGACTTCCTGTTTACACACACTGAGGGGCAGCCGTTGTACCTACTGGAGACGCTCAAGCTGTTGCGGGAGCAGCAGCGGCTGGTGCCTCGGCTGGGGGCGGATGGCACCTGGAAGCTGGAGCTGGACGTGGACATAGCAGCGGCTCTCGTGCAGGAGCTGTTCCGGAGCGAGCTGTTACCGCCCTCGGTGCGCAGTATGATCCAAGCACGCCTGGTGCAGCTGTCACCGGCAGCGCGCCAGGTGGTGATGGCCGGTGCCGTGCTGGGGATCCAGGCGACTGCCGAGCACCTGTGGCAGGTAGTCGAGGTGGGGGTACAGGCAGGCGTCGAGGCCCTGGAGGAGGCCGTCGGCAGTGGCATGCTGCGCGCGGAGCAAGCCGGGGCAGGTCGGCCGGGCAGCTATCGCTTCGTCCATGACCTGATCCGTGACGTGGTCTACACGGAGTTGGGCACGGCACGGCGCCAGGTCTTGCACCAGCGTGCCCTGGCGCGGCTGCAAGCTGAGAGAGCGAGGGCCTCCGAGCTAGCGTATCATGCGCTGGCGGCTGGAGAGGCCGAGGTAGCCTATCGCTCCAGCGTAGAGGCCGGAGATGAGGCGACGGCTGTCTTTGCGGTCGATGATGCCATCAGGTACTATGAACAGGCGCGTTCCTTGCTTCAGGAGCAGCCGCGGCTGCAGACCGAGCTTCCGGCCGCGGAGGTCGACCACCTCTATGTCTACTTGGGGCGGGCTTATGCCTTCCAGAACGCCTGGCAGCAGGCCCAGGAGGCCTATGAAGAGCTGCTCGCCTATGCGCAGCAGCACCAGCTACCCACACTGGTCAGCCTGACCCTCAACCGCCTGGCGATCCTGGCGGTCCAGCAGTCGTTTGACAAGCCAAGGGTGCAAGCGCTGCTGGAGGAAGCCTGGTACATGGCCCAGACCAGTCAGGATCAGCGGGCGTTGGCGGAAACGGAGTGGAACCTGGCACAGATAACGGTCGATGTGTGGGAGGACCCAAAGAGCGCCTTAGCGCATGGAGAGCAGGCGCTCTCCATGGCTCGAGCCCTACACGACAAGGAGCTGGAAGCAAAAAGTCTCACTTCGCTTGGATTGATCCATATACTTGGGGGAGACTTTGAGGGGGCCATACACTTTGTGGAAGCATCCCTGGTGCTGTATGCAGCACTGGGCAAGGAGCAGAGCGCTTCGCGGGAGCTTTCAGCTGCCCACTTTCTGATTGGTGCTCCACTCACCCAACCCTTGACGTATCGCACGACAGAAGCCTTGTGCTGGTGGCTCCTGGCTTTCGCGCAACTGCATGCCGGGCAGGTGCAGCACAGCATTTGCAGTGGCCGCAGAGCGCTCACGCTCGCGCAAGAGAGCAAGAACGACTGGGCACAAGTCAGTAGTACGTTCTCTCTCACGTTTGGATTGCTGGACGCGGGGGCCTATGAAGAGGCGCTGGTACTCACACAACGCGCCGTCACGCTGGCGCGGACCTTTCCTCCGAAGCACCACCTCCACCGTATGCTCTATGCCCTGGGGAGTGTGTATCAAGCCGTGCAGCAGTGGGAAGGGGCACGGGCAGCCCTCGAAGAGGCGGAAGACGTGGCAGAGACGGTAGGCCTCGGCCCATTTCACTTGCCCGCCTTGACGCGACTGTGCATGAACTGTACCCTGGCAGGACAGTGGGAACAAGCCTACAGGTATGCTTTGAAGGCCATTGCTGTACGTAAGAGCTCTGATGCGGGATTGATCATGCTGGATTTCTCCCGGCAGTATGAAACGGAGGCCTTGCTGCGTGCGGGGGATGAGCGCCTGGCGCGAGAAGAAGTGCAACGACTGGGGGAACGCCTGGGACCCAATCGGCGCTTCCGCATTCCCTACCTGCGCTCGTTGGCGGTGCTGGCTGCGTGGGATGGAGAGAGCGAGCAGGCCATCGACCATCTGCGCGAGGCCACCCAGCTGGCCGCAGAGATCGGCTTGCCAGCAGAACAGTGGCAGGTCCAGGCGGCGTTGGGAAGCTTGTACGAGGCCGGGGGCGAGCAAGCGCAAGCGCGCACCGCCTTTGCTGAGGCAGCGAGGGTCATCGGGGGGCTGGCAGAGGGCATCACGGATGAGACGCTGCGTGCGCGCTTTCTGGCCGGGCCGCAGATCCAGCCGGTGGTACAGCACGCCCAACGCCTTGCCAACCCCGTGCCGCACAACCACGCGGAGCCGAGCGGGCGTTGAGGCCTCTGCTGTGGCAGGCTGACGAGCTGTGCGGCAACACCTCTGCAATGCCTACCTCTTCCGCTGAGAACTTCCGCCAGCAGACCGATTAGGCTACGCCACACATATTTTTGCATGCTCTCCACCCTTTTGCCAGGTCTCAGGAGATGAAGACTTCTCGGAGCATAAGCGTCTGTCTGCCATTGTCAGCGTGAGGCTGGCCACAAGATGTCTTCATCATTTCCTCTCCTGGAAGATGAGAGGGGTAGGCTCATGGCCGTTCTCCCGACCAGCATCAGACTGGCTTGGACCCCCTCAGTAGGCATTACGCTGCCTTCTTTTCGGCCTTGTTTGCCATGTCCTGTTTCGCCTCATGCCTGGCCGCATCCATCGCCGCCACCGTGATGGCAGCGGAAGCCAGCACGATGTCCTTCAGCAGGAACTGTCCAAGCAGGTTGAGCACAGGGAAGCCTGTCACTGCTGGCGCAATCACGAAAATGGTCAGCGTCCCGGCAAAGAGCACCAGGGTCAACAGGCCGACATAGCGCACCCACAGGCCAGCGATGAGCAGCACGCCGGCAATGACTTCAAGCGCGCCGAGCACATAGACGAACCCGCTGGAGGCCAGGAAAGGCAGCGACTTAGAGAGCAAGACAACGATCGATTGGGGATTTTGCAGATGCAAGGATCCTATCCAGAGCAGGACCAGGCCCAAGCTGATGCGCAACAAGTAGGGCGCAATCCGCTCGACAAACTGAAACACTGTTTTCATAACAGTCTCCTTTTTTGGAATGACATAAAGTACTGAAAAAATTCTGTAAGGGGAGGTTTCCCGCTACTGCCTTATAGTCTACGAACCTGAGAAAATGTTACACACCTCTCTTCGTGCTGGTGTACTCGTCTGTATACACCCTGCCTGATCCAAGAGGCTGCACCTCGTTCTCTCTGCTGCTAGTATGAGCAGCAAGCGCCACGAAAGCGCTACAAGCATCGCCACGAACAGGAAGTGCCATCACCTCTTCCTCATATGGCGCGTTTCTGCGAGCTTCCTCCTGTGCACTTCCTCCGCTATCCACCTCCGGCGGCTCTCTGTGCTCCATCATTGTGGATGGAATTTTGACCAAAAAAACATCGAACCGCTCGTCAGCGGTTCGATCCAGACGCAGAATCTTCAAGCACCCTTTGAACTAGGCGCTGAGAAAAGCCGCGTAGTAATCTACATTTTCTTTGCTTCCCATGAAAAGCGCCCCGCGGTCATGCACCGTCTTTGGCGTAATGGACAGTGGGCTCATGCCATTACTGCTTATGGCCTTCCCTCCTGCTTGTTCAATGAGCAACGCGTAGGGGTTGACTTCGAGCATCAGCCGCAGCTTGCCTTGCGGCAGTTTCTGATTCGGCGGATAGAGAAAAATGCCGCCCTTGAGCAAGGTTCTATGCGCGTCTGCCACCAACGAGCCTACATAGCGCGCCGTGTGCTTTGCTGAGGCTCTCAGCTGGGCAAGGTACGCCCTGGTTCTCTCGTCATAGAGCGTTTCATAGGCCTCATTGATGGAATAGATGTTGCCTCTGGTAGGGATCGTGATAGTGGGATGAGTATAGACAAACCTGTCACTGGCAGGGTCAAGAGTAAATCCCTGGACACCATGGCCTGAGGTATAGACCAACATCACACTTGACCCGTACATCACATAGCCGCTCGCAACCTGTTGCTTGCCCTGCTGCAGGAACCCACCTTCTTTCCGGTAGAGAGAAAAGATGGTTCCAATCGGGCAGTTGGTATCAATGTTTGACGATCCATCAATCGGATCAAGGTAGACGAGGTACTCCCCCGCCAGGGATGGTGGCGCGAAGACGGGTTGCTCCAGTTCTTCAGACACGACGGCATACACCGTCCCACTGCTCAGCAGGGTGTCTACCAGGAGCTGATTGGCGAACGCATCGAGCTTTTGAACTTCTTCCCCAAAGGTATTGACCCTGCCCGTTTGCCCAAGCAGATCAACAAGCTGAGCTGCTCTTAGCTGGTCCGCAATCAGCTTTGCAGCATGTTCAATTGTGGCGAGCAGGAGCGGAAAGTTGCCTGCTGCGTTTGTTGCTGCCGGTTCTTCTTGGAGAAGGTAGTCAGTAAAGGTAAGCATGTGTTTGAGCATATTAAAATCACCTTTCTGTTTCGTGTATCTCCTGCCAGTGTAACGAGGGTGCGTCATGAAAACGTCATAAGCATCGTCATGACGGAGATCAGTAACTTCATCCCAATTAACAGCTTTCTTGTAAAGTGGCCCAGGGATAACCCATAAATACTACTCGCGATGCCACAGAGCCCATTTATACGATTACAATAATGGATACAGGTTGACATATTTGAGTATATTGTTGGAGAATTTAATGCTCGAAAGATCAGGTCGAAAGCTTTTCCGCGCACCTCTTCCTCTGGGCCAACTTCCTCGGACCCCTGGCTCATCTCTTAACAAGGCACAAGCGCAAAATTCTCCAGGTAACGGCAATGCTATCGCAGATACAGAGACTCATAAAACTCCCTCTTTCCCGTTAAATCCCTTCCGTAACAGTTCTATCGCAGATGCAGAGACTCATAAAACCCCCTCTTTCCCCCCCATGCCTTCATATATTCGCAGTTCAGCATCTGTGCAAAAAAAGACCTGGCGTGTGCAGCTCTCGAAACGAAGGAAAATACTGTTGATGGTGTTAACCATTGCGTTGCTGGTCCCCTCTTACGTCGTTATATTTGAGATAATCAATGCAGTTATTCTCTATAAACAGATGCAAGGCGGAATTGCTCACTTACAGGCGGCCGAAACTATTTTTCTTGGTGGCCCGGGTAGTGGTATGGCAAAATATTTTGATATACATAAACTGCATCAGGCCCAGGGAGAAATTGACGCTGCCCATGTTGATTTCGTATCATTGAGCGATAAACTTGATCATGAAACTACTATTGGCGTGGCCTCTGACCTCTTGCCCACACAAGTGAGCGCAATTCGTGCCCTCGGTCATATTGCGACTGATGGGACAGCGGCTGCACAAATACTCATCAAAACAGTAATAGATATTGCACCCTCAATACCTCCTGCTTTCCAGAAAAGTCTTGCCCAAACAAATACTATGCTGCTCAAACCGTATATTACTCCAGCGTCGTTTCAAGAGATAAATAAAGCTCTGGATGCTATCGCACCACTCGTGCATGATATGAATAGCTATGCACGCGGATTGACGCTCAATACTCTACCAATCAGTAATAAGCAGCACCAGATGCTAGCATCAGTTCTGCCGCTTCTTCCCGTGCTCGAGGCGGCCCTTTCGCAGGAGCACGAACTGAGAAATGTGCTCGGGTGGTTTTTGGGAGTCGATCACCAGCGTACCTTCCTGATTGAACCAATGGATAGTGCTGAGCTGCGCACTACTGGTGGTTTCACCGGACAGTTTGGTGAGCTGATCTTGAATGGCGCGCATGTAGGCCCATTACACCTGGAAAACATTGGGAAGTACGAGGAAGACCATACTGCTGAAGGCTCTCCCCTTGATACAACAGTGTATCCAAAAGTTGTAGGTCAAAACGCTCCGGCACCTTACTCAGAGTGGTGGCCAATTGAGAGCTTTGGATTGCGTGACGCCAATCTCTCCGCTGATTTTCCTACATCTGCCAGGATAGCAATGGAGCGTTATGCCTATGAGTTTGGAAAACAGGTAGACGGCGTGTTCATATTTACCCCCACATTGATTCGGCAAATCCTACATGTGACTGGACCGATCACTATTCCTGCATACAAGGAGACTATTACCGAACAGAACCTGGTAGATCGCCTGCATTATTATCAACTGGATAACACAGGTATTCGCCGAGAAGAGATTGTTGAGCATGTTGATGACCCTCAGGTGGCACGCAAACTCTTTACGCAAAGAGTGACAACGACGCTGATCAGTACCGTGACACATCTTCCCCTGAATAAGTTTTTGCCTATGGCAAATGAAATGCTCCACTCAATGAAAAGCAAAGATCTCCAGGTCTATGTCACGAACCCTCAGATCGAGTCCTTGATTGGCAAATATGGCTCGACAGCATCGCTGGATCGTTCCGCCAACCATGATGGACTTTTTATTGTGCAGTCTAATCTGAGCGCGAGTAAGGCCTCACAATATGTGACAACCGCAATACAGGATATGATTACGCTGGATGCTCAAGGAGGAGCCACCCATCATTTACAAATGACACTGGATTATCAGCAGAAAGGTGATGTTTACGGCTTTGATACATATCGCGACTATGTGCGTGTGTATGTACCCGTAAATAGCCAACTACTTGCAGGAAATGGGTTTGATCAATACGATAAGCCATACTGTGGGGATGCGCAATCAGGATATAGTCTCTGCCAGCCGGACGTATATGGCGATGGATCGCTCGTCTGTTCACCGCCTATAGAAATAGGATATGCTACCTCGTATTTAAATGATCCTTATGCAGGGACGGACCACCCGCTTGATATGATTGGACCACCTCAGAATTTGCAGAGTGATGAGGCTGGACGCGCTATGTTTGGCGGTTGGGTCGTCATACCGAAGAACTGCACGATGAAGGTAACACTCTCGTGGTATGTGCCGCCTACGGGCCAACACGCGTATGATTTGCTGCTGCAAGCTCAGGCCAGTGTCTACGCTCGGCTAGATCTCACTATTCAACCAGCTCAAAAAACCTGCGTTCCCGCTCAAGGAAACGCTCTACATTTCTCTGACGTGATGGATGGGGAGGATATGACCTTTACTGTGAAGCAACAAGGATCGAAATGTTCCCTGATTTCTAAGTGACCATCGCCAGTGGTGGACTATCGTCAAGCAGGCTCACACTTTATGATCACTGAGAACTTGATCCACCATCATCCAACGGTGCTGGCTTCTGACGATTTTCGACTACATCTAACGCTTCATACAGCCAGCGTACGTAGGTCTTCTCAAATTCAATGGCAAATTGGACAATCAAACTGAAGTAGGGGTCCTCTTGATTTTCAACTCCATACGGGTTAGGGCGTTTGTTTCCATGCTGGAACGCTCCTTGTGCTGGAATATAGAAAGCATTTTGGCGAGACGCAAGCAGGCGCATCTCATGATTGGCGATGCTCGTGCGCAAGTTCTGAGCCAGGTCAGAAGGCGTGGTGTTGCTTCATTGGTCATACACCTTAGTTAGGCAGCCACCAGCCAAAGAGCGAGGCAAAGGTCGAGTAGAGGAGCCAGATATTGAGACCGAGAATGACCACACTACACGCAATGGCTGCCCACGTGGTAATCGCTTTATTCACCAGCGTGCCCATCAGATCCCGACGGCGCGTGAACATGATCAGGGTGATCACCGGGAGAGGCAGGGCGAAACTCAGGACGACCTGGCTGATCACTAAGGTGTTGGTCGGATTCAAGCCGATCGCGGCGACAATCACGGCAGGGATCATCGTCACCACACGCCGCACCCAGATAGGAATCGTGAAGCCCACAAACCCTTGCATAATCACCTGCCCTGCCATTGTGCCGACGGTCGAACTGGAGAGGCCGGAGGCCAACAGCGAGATCGCAAAGACCAGACTGGCGGCTCCACCAAGCAGGGGCGTGAGGGTCTGGTAGGCCGTGTTAATGCTGGCCACGTTGCTCTGTCCATGAGCAAAGAAGGTAGCTGCTGCCATGTAGAGCATCGCCATATTGACGAGCCCTGCCAGGCCCATGGCAATCACCACGTCTGGGATGCTCCAGCGAAAGATACGCCGCGCTTCCTTCTCGCTGCGCGGGATGATGCGTTGCTGCGTAAGCGAGGAGTGCAGATAGATGACATGGGGCATCACCGTGGCCCCAATGATGCCAACCGTGAAGAGGATACTCTGTGTCCCGCCCAGCCAGGGAACAACGGTATGGAAGCCCACCTGGCCCCAATTTGGGCGAGAGAAGAACGTCTCGATGACGTAACAGGCCGCAATCACCCCCACCAGGGCCGCAATCACCGCCTCTAAGGGACGGAACCCGCCGCGCTCCAACTGTAAGATCAGGTAGGTGGCGACCCCCGTAATGAGCGTGGCGTAGAGCAAGGGAATGCCAAACAACAGGTTGATGGCAATACTGGCTCCCAGAAACTCGGCGAGATCGGTGGACATTGCCATAATCTCGGAGACGATCCACATCGCATAGACCACCGGTTTGCGGAACTCCTGCCGGCACAGTTCCGCCAGGTTCTGTCCTGTTGCCAGGCCAAGTTTCGCCGACATCGTTTGCAGCAGCATCGCCATCAGATTGGCCAGTGCAATAACCCAGAGCAGGTTGTAGCCAAAGGCGCTGCCTCCCTGGATGTTGGTGGCAAAATTGCCAGGATCGATATAGGCAACACAGGCGATAAAGGCGGGTCCCAGGAACGGGAGGAAGGCCAGCAGTCCTTTCTTGCGCCCTTCAAGCACTGCGCGTGCGGCAGTGCGCGTCCCGGCTTCCTCGGGGAGATGCTCAAGGGCCTCGCCCACGCCCACAGGCATGTTTGAAGCTGGGGGCAACGGGGGATAGATTCTCACGCGTGTTCTCCTAACGGGTTTGAGGAAGGCGCGGGGCCACTTACTGGACCGAGTATTGCCGGACGAACGAGGACTGCTTGCGTTACCATGTCTCCAACGGCATGGCTCTGCTCCCCGATACGCACCGTGTAGACCCCACCATAGGGGGCAACTGCCTCCACCTGCACCAGGGCTCCTGGAATGAGACCCAGTGAGGCCAGATAGCGCAGCAAATCGGGATCGTCATCCCTCACGCGCTGTACGATAACCTGTTGCCCTGGAGACACTGTCGAGAGCGGTTGGCTCCTGGCAACAACCACCCCACCTCCCTTGTTGGGGATGGGGTCCCCATGAGGGTCCTCGGTGGGGTGTTCCAGCAGCGCATCCATGCGCTCCACGAACGCGTCGGAAATCGCGTGTTCGATCTGTTCCGCTTCCGCATCCACCTCGTCCAAAGGAAAGCCCATGACCTGGATCAGAAAGAGTTCCAGCAAACGATGCCGGCGTACAAGTTCGGTTGCCATCTGCTGGCCTGTCTCGGTCAGTTCCACGCCATGATAGGGAATATAGCGGACGTAGCCACGCTCGGCTAACCACTTGAAGAGCTGGGTGACAGTGGCATCACTCAATTGCCCTGTCGGCTCCAGGGACTGCAAGCGTTCCCGCATGGCCGAGGTGGCAATGGACTCGCCACGCTCGCGCAGTTTGTAGCAGAGCTTCAGGCAGTCAATGGCGCGAATCGGCAAGGTACGCAGTTCCGGTGACATCACATAATCTCCTTTTATTTCACTGTCAGAAATAATAAATTTTAGTACTGTAAAAATAATTTACCATAAAAATGAGGTTTTTGTCAAGGTGGCTAAAAAAGAGATTTCGCGGAGCGCGGCTTCGATGGCGCGCGGATCGATGCCATCGCGAAGGCCTCAGGCTATAACTCAAGCCTGTTGTTTCAAATATCGCTCGCGCCCCCATGTCGTCCACGCCCCTCAACGAAGCGACGAGCACCGGTCAGGGCCTCTCCAGACTGGATTACCTCAAGCCCTCGCCTGGCCTCGTTGTGCCATGCATCCTCCGTGGTGAGCGACCACTGTTCGTAAGAAGAGAGGCGGTCTGAGCGCAGGCATAGCTGCGGGAAACGCGCGAGGTCGTTTGCCAGCGCAATTGCCGCCTGCAGCGCCTCGCCAGGAGGTACCAGGCGATTGGCGAGGCCCATCATGCGCGCCTCTTGTCCCGAGACGCCCCGGCCGGTGAGGATCAGGTCGAGCGCGTGACTGTGACCGATGAGACGAGGCAAGCGGATCGTCCCCTCGTCGACGAGGGGAATCCCCCAGCGGCGGTTATACACACCGAAAACGGCATTCTCGGCAGCAACCCGCAGGTCGCACCAGAGCGCGAGTTCGAATCCGCCAGCAACAGCATAGCCCTCTACCGCGGCAATGACCGGCTTGCTAAGGAGCATGCGCGTGACGCCCAGCGGCCCATCGCCATCCTCAGCAACGCGCAATCCCCGCGCTTGATCCTGCATAGCCGTGAGATCAAAGCCTGAGCAAAACGTGTTGCCCGCGCCAGTGAGTATCGCAACGGAAAGCGCAGGATCCGCGTCAAAGGCGCGAAAGGCCTGTACCAGCGCGGCGGCTGTAGGGCCGTCGACGGCATTGCGCACCCGCGGTCGATCAATGGTAACGACAAGGACCGGACCGCTGCGCTCTGTTTTGACGGTGTTCACGTTGCTATTAGTCGCTTCCGGGCTGCCAGGTTCGGTGGGCTGTTGACTTTGTTGCTCATGGTTACTGCTCATAACAGGTCCTCCTCTTTCATAGTATTGCTCCTAGGGTTATACTCTACTCTTGTCGATAGGATTGTGACACTCCGCAAGGGCTAAAGCCCTGCAGCTTCTGACACTCCTACGTAGTCGGTTCCCTGAGTCGGTGTAGCGTGGCTACGACTCATATGGCAACCGTAGTTGGCAAGGAATATCTGATGTGCGCTTCTCCATCCCAAGCAACACATCTTGAGCGGTGCCATGCTCGTCGCGATCTGCATGCCTTGCTTGAAGACTAGATGGCTCTTCTTTGCTTTTGGCTTCCTGGCAGACTGCAACACCTGTGCCTTTCGACACCCTCTCTGCACGCAGAGGAGCTTGAGGCTTTCCCTGTGATGGTTGTTGATAGCGCGTGATGAGGCGTTGACCGATCACCAGACTGGCATTGCGATCCGCATGGCCCTTCATCCCACACGCAGGACAGAGGACCAGTGGCGCACCGGAGGTATATCCCTCTGCTGGTTGGCAGGCTTCATACCGAGCAACGAGACGGTGGCAACGAGCACATTCCCGACTGGTATTTCGAGGGCTCACTCGGCTGGTGAGCATGCCCTGGTTGTAGGCTTTGTACTTGGCGTACGTGAAGATGCGCCCTTTCATCCAGAAGGCTCGTTTGCTGTTGCCGCGGTGACTATACGTGCCCTTGTGTGGCTGAAGGTTGCCCAGATGCTCAAAGACTACGATGGTCGCCTCGTGCTGCTTGGCAAACTGGACAATGCGGGCACTCACCAGATGCGCGATGGAGTCATCTATGGTGTTGATCTTGCGCCAGAGGTGGACGTTGTCCTGTTCGCCTTCTGCTATGATGCCCGTCTTGCGCCGGTTGCGTGCAATCCGTCCTAACTGCTTCTTCCTAAAGCCAGCTATCCGTCTGCCACCTCCGATAAACGCGGTGGCGAGGATCGTACCTTCAACGGTTTGAATGGTGCACACAGCGAGATGCTCGTTGATATTGAGATCGACTGCGCAGATTTTTGTCGTCTCTCTGGTGGTGACTTGTTTCTCGATCGTTGGGGGACTCCTGAAGTGCTTCTCCAGAGGCGTCTGCAACCACCAGTGGTTCCCCCGCCGCATAAGTGAAGGGCTTCCCATCTCGACATCAGCAGGCACCTCGCGACCAGTGATGCGAACCTTGAGCCAACTCCAACATGTCCCCGTCCACAGTTTGAGCAGGATGCTCGTTGGGGTGCGATCTTTCCACTGCCCTGCATAGAGCGTGGGAGACTTGTTCCACGTGCGAGGCGGGACGGGAGGATGTTCGCTGAACTTCTTCCCTTTCGCCTGAGCTTTTTCTTGCTTAGCCCGCCACTTGGAGAGGTGGGTCGAGAAGGATCGGGCTGAGCCAAGTGCGGCATGGATGGCCGCACGGCGAAACATGGCAGGCACATGTTCGGCTCTCTCTGCCAGAGGCATGACGGGCGTCGGGTGCTCTTTTGTCGCATGCGTGAGCATTTCCAATGCGGTGAGCGCCTCCTGGTTAGAAAGGTCTAATACGCCTTCATGGGCGCTGATCACCTCGAAGTAGAAAGCGGCAACACGATTGAAGAGGTCTTGGGTCGCGGCAAACCACGCGGCATGATGCGGTTGATAGGTCAATACCTGCCTGAGTGTTGTGGTTGCCTTTGCCATGCTTACATGCCCTTCTGAGCTTCGAGAGAACACTGAATGGCCTCTTGACTAACATTACCTGCGGTTGAAGCAAAGTAGCTTCGTGTCCATAAGGACGGCAACCGTTTCAGGGAAGGATACGTTGCTCGCAATGCATGAGCAGTGAAGCCCTTGACCTCTTTGATCACCTCAGAGGCTGCATTGGTTGGAAACACCCGGACCAAGAGGTGAACATGATCCGGTTGGACGGCTACTTCAAGGACAGTCCACCCATGGTGCTCACACGTCGCGCGAATAAGCCGTTCACAGTTCTGAGCTACGGTCCCGACTAAGACGGCTTTACGCCGTTTGGGACACCAAATCAGGTGGGAGACAATCAAGTGGACTCGATGCTCATCTCGTTGGTAGTCCATAGTATCGATATGATACTAGGTAGCAACAAAGATATCAATACTTTTATGGCGAAAGCCCGCAAGAAGCCCGCATCACTGCTGAGGTTGGAAACCCCGCAGCTTACGGCGGGCTCTGTGTTAAGCGGCTAAGAGAGAAGGCTGAATTATCCATCACCGCTAGAGGCAGTACCTGATTATTGTAATCGATTTCTATTTGAGAGGCCATGTGCCTGAACGCTCCTCCGGGTCGATGTAATGAGTTCCCCAAGAAAGCCCTCTCACTACGCATGGACTTGACAAATTTATTGTAATCGATTACAATAGATACAGAGACACCGGCGAGATCATTTTTGTAAAGTGGCCGCACATCGCGGTGGAAGGATAGACTCATGCATATGCAAGCGTTAGAACCAGGAACCGCTGCTTCTTATGCCAGCACAGAAACGGAGGCGTTGGCTCAGGGCGGATTCACGCAGGATGAGATTGCCTCCCTCTTGAGACTCAGGCAGTGGTATCAGCATGGGGGAAGTGATCGTGTGAATATTGTGCGCCATTGGGAGTTTCTCAAGTTTCTCGTCATGCATGGCAAACTCCACGCATAACATGTGTACGAGGGCAAGGCTTTATCAGGCAGACACGAACTCTGTTTTCTGGGGTTCGTAGAGTGCGTTGGCTATGTCCTGGTTACTGCCTGTTCTCGGTTTACGCGTGCTGTATAGTTCTTGGCTGCTGGTAAAGCGAGTTCTAAATCCTGGGCGTCGTAGAGGCGTAGCAGATTAGCCAGCAGGGCTTCTAAATGTAACGCCTTTGTTTTTGCATCGCTGTCTGGATAGAGCATATTGACCATCTTGTTGGCAGTCTCGAGGGCATAATCTATTCGCTTCGTATATAATTCCATGCGTTCCTTTTGCAAGGCCAGCCATTGTTTCTCTAGCTCGATTTGTTCTCTCTCTCTATCCAGCGGAGTCATTGATTGTCTTTGTTCTACTTTATGGGCGTCTCTATTGGCAAACGCCTCCTCCGCTAACTCCTCTTCTAACAGCGATTCCTCTGAGGAACCAGGCTGATACGACTGAAGGTAGGTGTCCAGGTCGCTGCTACGAAAACGCCAGCGGCGTGCCACCTTGATGCCGGGCAGTTCACCTCTATCGGCCATGCGTAGTACCGTGCGAGGGTTGACGCGTAGACGAGCAGCTACTTCCTGGACATCCAGCAACTCGTTGTGCATTGAGCCATTCACCCTTCTTAAACAAAGCAGCTTTGTGTATTAACTATCCGATACGACTTGAGTGATCAAATCGGACTTTTTAGTCAAGCAGTGATTAAAACGACAGGTAGCCTTGATTCTGTGAAAATATTACCATATGCTAGCACAAAAAGCAAGCCTTGTCTGCAAGATACTAAAAAGTCTTGAAAGTACTCCTTAATGTGCTTGCAAGTTCATAAAAAGTCAGTTAAACTAGTGATAGTACTAATTTTCTAAGACAAAATGGTAGCGTTTGCGTCAAAATTGTCTTTGTTGCCCTGATGCCATAAAATGGGTTTTTGTGCCTTAAAATACATTAAAGTTTCCATTATGCTTGTAAGTTTTGTAGGTAGCCTCGTGTATCTAAGGATACTTAGACGCATTGGAGCAGACTATGGCGTAAAGCGTTTTCTAAGCTTATTCCAGGAGAGACTTTAGCATGTTCAATTGGTTAGGACAACAGTTTGGCAGCTATCTGCTCACCGATTTACTGGGCCAGGGAGGCTTCGCAAATGTCTACCTGGGTGAGCACGTGCGTCATGGTACGCAGGCTGCTATCAAGGTGCCGCGTAGCCGGTCGCAGGACAAGGTGGAGCGCTTTGTCAAAGAGATCCGTACTCTTGCCGGGTTAAATCATCCCTATATTGTGCAGGTCTTGGAGTACGGTGTGGAGGGTGACCTTCCCTTTCTTGCGCTGAACTATGCACGCAAAGGCTCGTTGCAGCAAATCTATCGCGAGGGCATGTTGTTCTCCCTAGATACTATTGTGAGTTATGTCAAGCAAATTGCAGAGGGCTTGCAGTATATCCACGATCGAAGACTGGTCCATCGTGATGTCAAACTGGGGAATATATTGCTGGGTCCACGCAAAACTGTTTGGCTCAGCGATTTTGGTACTGCTGTCAATATCCCCAGGTTCCCCTTTTTAGGGGAGTCGCAAGGTAGTGCAGGTACGGTTGACTATATATCGCCTGAACAACTGCAAGGAAAGCCTTGTCCAGCAAGTGATCAGTATGGACTAGGGGTTGTCGTCTACGCGCTGTTAACTGGCGACACTCCTTTCCACGGCAATAGCCGGGAGATAGCGGAACAACATCTGTATGCTACACCACCACGCTTGCGTTCACGGTTTCTGGAGATCACGCCTGCTGTTGAGCGGATAGTCAAACGGGCGTTAGCAAAGGACCCCCGCCTGCGCTTTGGTAGCGTGAGGGAGTTTGCGGTGGAGCTGGAGCAGGCCAGCAAAGTGCCGGCTGTGGAGATTCGCCGGCGGAGCAGCGTTGTCGATCTACCAGCGGTAGTCATCTCCCGGCGACGTGTAGCGATCGAGGAGCCAGAAGTGGCAGTCCCTCGGAGGCGTGTAGCAGTCGGGGAGTCGCCAGTGGTGGTGCCCCGGCGACGCGTGTTCTAGTGGTCAATGCGTCTGCGCACCTGGCCTGAAGGTTATTGGCTGCATCCTTCTAACCAGGTCAGGAGCGTCGATGCTCCTGCTTCCTATGACCTATGATATGATGTTATTGAGCATAATAACTTTGAGGTGTACAGGACAACACATGTTAATCAGCCAAGGCAAACAGGCCACGTTGCCACAATGTGAGATCAGGCAATGGGCATAGGCGTCGGGCAGGGGATCGCGATAGTGGTCGAGAAGATGGCCTGGCCAGCAGAGAGAGGAGAAGAGGTGGATCAGCACAAGGAGAAACCCATGGCAAACGGAACGCGCAACCTGGCCGACGAGGACCTCACGCGCGCGGTGCTCGCCAGCTTCGAGGACTCCACGTCGGAGCGGTTCCGGCAGGTCGTGCAGAGCCTCGTCAGGCACCTGCACGCCTTCGTGAAGGAGGTCGGGCTGACCGAGGAGGAGTGGTTCAGGGGGATAGACTTCCTGACCCGTACCGGTCACATCACCGACGACAAGCGCCAGGAGTTCATCCTGCTCTCGGATGTCTTAGGCGTTTCGATGCAGGTGATCCAGATAAACAACCAGAAGCCCGCCGAGGCGACCGCGTCGACGGTCTTCGGCCCTTTCTTCGTCGAGGGCTCGCCCCGGTTCGTCAATGGCGACGACATCGCCAACGGGGCCCCCGGCGAGCCGTGCTTCATGCAGGGTCGGGTGCTATCCATCACGGGCGAGCCGATCGCAGACGCGCACATCGAGGTCTGGCAGGCCGACGACAAGGGCTTCTACGACGTGCAGTACAAGGAGCTCGCGCAGGCGCGCGGCCGCGGCCACCTCTACGCTGACGGGCAGGGGCGCTACTCCTTCTGGTCGGTCAGGCCACAGGCCTACCCGATCCCGGAAGACGGGCCGGTAGGGGAACTGCTGGACGCGGCCAACCGCAGCCCGATGCGCCCGGCGCACGTGCACTTCCTGATCAAGGCGCCGGGCTACCAGACGCTCATTACCCACGTCTTCAAGCAGGGTGACCCGCACCTCGACTCGGACGCCGTTTTCGGGGTGAAGAGTTCCCTGATCACGGGCTTCGAGCGCCACGAGCCCGGTACTGCCCCGGACGGCAAGCAGATGGACGTGCCCTTTTATACCATGAGCTACGACTTCCTACTGGCGCCTGCCGAGGAGAAGGACGGGCACAGCTCCTGAGGTCTCCCCGGTAGGTGCTCACAAAAGCGCGGGCGAGACTCGAAATATGTTGCCCATCGACCGGGCGTGCTCTACTGGGTGCTGCAGCCCGGCTCCGAGCACTGAGTTGCCTCTTCTCAGGACGGTCAAATGGCATCACGGCTACCTTGGTGGCCCCTGCAGAATCCGCGTGCGCATCGCCTCAAGGGGCCAGTCGAACCAGCTTCCCCAGCGTTCGGGCAGGATCTTTTCCACCCACCATGTGACTCCCACCTGCTGGTAGGCGGCAACGACCTCGCGATCGTGGGCTGCGTCCGTGCCTGCGGTGATACCCGAATGGACGACCTCGAACGGGGTCGTGTATCCGGGCTGGGATGCGACAGAGTGGACGATTTCATGCATCTGCGCCGGGGTGAGCATCGCGGCGAGGGGCAGGTCGCGCCCGATGGGGATGACGCCGTCCCAGCGGGCCGCGCGGCGCAACGGCGACTTCGCGGGCCACATGCTCGCCACCCAGATGGGGATGCGCGGAGACTGCACCGGGCGCGGCAGGAACTGTGCTTCCTTGATATGATATGAAATCCCCTCGTAGCGGTACGGTTCGCCCCTCCAGAGCTCCGTGAGCACCTCAAGGCCCTCGTCCAGCAGCGCCGCCAGCGTTTTGGCGTCCGAGGCTTCGCCCAGCGCCTCGAAGTCGAAATAGCCACCCCCCGAGCCAACGCCGAAGATCAGCCGCCCCGCGGAAAGATGATCCAGGGACACGGTTTCTCGCGCGACCATCCACGGGCGGCGACGTGGCAGGGGCGTGACGAGCGTTCCCAGGCGAATCGCGCGCGTACGGAGCGCGATCGCGGCGAGCGCGATCCACGGGTCAACCATGGGATCGACGGTCGGCGTCAGGGTCGACTTCGACACCTGGTCCCAGAGAAAGAAGCCATCCCAGCCCGCCCCTTCTGCCTCATATGCCAGATCGGCAAGAATCCGGGCATCTCCATAGGGTCCAAAATTGGGGACATAGATGCCATAACGCATAGGTTACTCCTCAATCGTGATAGTGACTCTATTACGGATTATACGCTACCTGGTCGGATGAAGAAAGCAAGGATCTGATAAGATTCCGAACATGTGCTATACTGTTCGGGAAGCGATAGTGCCGGGCATCGAGTGGACTGGAGAGAGGTATCGTGACACAGGCAACTCCCATCATCCGGAGTGATACGCTGGTCTATCAGCAGGAGGGACAAGAGCAGACACTGGTTGTGGGAACCTCAGCCTGGTATGCCTGGCTGAGGACGGCCACCACCTTCGTCTTTACCTGCGACTCCTGTACATTCACGGCTCGCAAAGAGCGGGCAGGCAACAAGCGCGGGGGCTGGTACTGGCGCGCCTACCGCCAGCGTGATAGCAATCTCCGCCGCGTCTACGTAGGCAAATCAGAGGAGTTGACCCTCCAACGGCTGAACATAGTGGCAGCGACCCTGGCCGAACGGGACGATATCACCGTGGACGAGCGGGAGCCTGTCCAGCACGTTCAGCAGGGACAACCGGGATCCACTCGCGACCAAGAGCGTTTCCTGCAATCTCCAACAGGTGCCTCGTGGGACCTGGCCGAAACTGGAGCGGCCTCGCATAGCGCGGCCAGGCGTTCCTCTAACCTCCCGGCGCCCTTGACGTCGCTTATTGGGCGGGAGCGGGAGGTCGCAGCAGCCTGTACGCTGTTACAGCGCGCGGAGGTACGCTTGCTCACCCTCACCGGCACCGGCGGCGTGGGCAAGACGCGCCTGGCTCTGCAGATCGCGAGCGAGGTGCAGGATGACTTCACCGACGGGATCTGCTTCGTCTCCCTGGCCCCCGTCCACGATGCCGCATTGGTCCTTCCCACCATGGCCCGAGCACTCGGACTGCAAGGCAACGGGGCGCAGCCCCCGCTGGAGCAGCTGAAAGCTTTCCTGCAAGACAAGCACCTGCTGCTCGTGCTCGACAACTTCGAGCACCTCATAGCCGCAGCCACGCTATTGGTGGCCCTGCTGCTCGCCTGTCCGCGCCTCACACTCCTGCTCACCAGCCGCGAGGTGCTCCATGTGCACGGCGAACACACGTTTGCCGTCCAGCCACTGGCCTTACCCGATCCGCTGCATCTTCCTGCTGCTGAGACGATCTCGCACTATGGCGCGGTGGCTCTCTTCCTCGAGCGGGCGCGCGAGATCCATCCCACCTCTGAACTCACCACCAACACGGCTCCGCTCATCGTCGAGATCTGCCGGCGCGTTGATGGCTTGCCCCTGACAATTGAATTAGCTGCTGCCCGGCTCAGGCTGCTGCCCCTGCCGATCCTCTTAGAGCGATTGGAGCACCGGTTGGCTGTCTTGACAGGGGGACCACGTGATCTGCCTGAGCGGCAGCAGACCCTGCGCAACACAATCGCGTGGAGCTATGAACTGCTCTCTGGCGAGGAACAGCGGCTCTTCCGCCTGCTCTCGATCTTCGTCGGCGGATGCACACTAGAGACGGTAGAGGCCGTATATAGGACGCTAGGTGGCGAGAGCGCACAGGTGTTGGATACGGTGACCTCCCTGCTGGACAAGCACTTGCTGTATCAGGAGAAGCAGGAAAGTAACGAGCCGCGCCTGCTGATGCTGGAGACGATCCGCGAGTATGGGTGGGAGTGTCTCTCCACCTGTAGCGAGCTGGAGCAGACCCGGCGTGCGTATGCGGTGTATTATCTGCACCTCGCAAAGGAGGCCGAAGCCCACCTGTACGATAGCGAGCAGGTGCGGTGGTTCGATCGGCTGGAGCGGGAGCATAGTAACTTGCGAGCCGTGCTGCGATGGTCTGTGGAACAAGGGGAGAGCGGAGAGAGTGTGGAGACGGCCTTGCGATTGGCAGGAATCCTCCACCGGTTCTGGGCGGTGCGTGGATACGTCGGTGAGGGACGTCACTGGTTGGACAGGGCGCTGGCGAGCAGTGAAAGTGGCACGACCCTCGTTCGGGCGAAGGCGCTCAGTGGTGCCGCGTGGTTGGCCCTGCGGCAGAGCGATTATGAGCGAGCCGAGGCACTGAGTGAGGAGAGCCTGGCGCTGTCCCGAGAGCTACGAG
>Ga0209647_1001086_pt1 | contig 23932 bp, 22 predicted proteins | sample GraSoi_2013_60cm_FD_185827 | JGI IMG/M metagenome (GOLD analysis project Ga0209647, IMG submission 185827) | Grasslands soil microbial communities from the Angelo Coastal Reserve, California, USA - Sample 9_17_2013_60cm (SPAdes) (version 2) | ecosystem: Environmental > Terrestrial > Soil >... | reverse complement strand
CGCCGTTGGCGAAGTCGCCGAACTGCCCCTCCCAGATGACCAGCTCGAACGGCTGCGCGGTCGAGTAGCCGTACTCGAATCCGAGCACCGCCTCTTCCGAGAGGAGCGAATCGATCACGACGAAGTTCGCCTGGCCCTCGCGAATGTTCTGCAGCGGGATATAGACGCCCGCGTCCCACTTCTCGCGGTTCTGGTCGTGGAGGACCGCATGCCGGTGCGCGAACGTTCCGCGTCCGCTGTCCTGCCCGGAGAGGCGCACCGGGTGGCCGCCGTCGACCAGCGCGGCATAGGCGAGGTTTTCGGCCATCCCCCAGTCCAGCGCCGACTTGCCCTCGCCCATTTCGCGGCGCGCGGCGAGCAGGCGCTCGACCGACGGATGCACCTTGAAGTTGGCGGGCACGTCGGTGAGGCGTTTGGCGAGCTCCTTGAGCTTCGCGAGCGGCACCGCGGTCTCCGCGGCAGCGCGCCACTCGACGCCGATGTACGGCGCCCAGTCGATGGCCAACGCCGGCTTCAGGCCATAGAGGATCTTGGGATTGGTGCTTTTGCCGGCATCGAGCGTGGCGCGCACCTTCGCGACCAGCTCGTCGCCGTGCCCGGCCGGAACCGTCCCGTCCTTCTCGAGGCGGTCGGCGTAGAGCTTGCGCGTGCCCGGGTGCTGCGCGATCTTCTTGTACATCAAGGGTTGCGTCACGAACGGCTCGTCCTGCTCGTTGTGCCCCAGCCGGCGGAAGCACACCAGGTCCACGACCACGTCCTTGCGGAACGTGCGGCGGTACTCCTCGGCGATCGCGGAGACGAACACCGCCGCCTCGGGATCGTCGCCGTTCACGTGGAAGACCGGCGCCTCGATCATCTTCGCGATGTCGGTGCAATAGAGCGAGGAGCGCGCGTCGCGCGTGTCGGAAGTCGTGAAGCCGATCTGGTTGTTCACCACCAGGTGGACCGTGCCGCCGGTCTTGTAGCCACGCGTCTGCGAGAGCGCGAGCGTCTCCATCACGACGCCCTGCCCCGCGAAGGCCGCGTCGCCGTGGATGAGCAGCGGCAGGACCTGGTCGCCCGTATGGTCGCGGCGGCGATGCTGGCGCGCGCGCACCGAACCCTCCACCACGGGGTTCACGATCTCGAGGTGCGATGGGTTGAATGCGAGCGTGAGGTGAACCGGCCCTCCCGCGGTCTTGATGTCCGACGAGAAGCCCTGGTGGTACTTCACGTCGCCCGAGGAGAGCTCGTGCGAGTGCTTGCCCTCGAATTCCGAGAAAAGCTCCGCGGGAACCTTGCCAAGGCTGTTGACCAGGACATTGAGGCGTCCGCGATGCGCCATGCCGATCACCACTTCCTTGGCGCCGTGGGCCCCGGCGTTCTCGATGATGGTGTCGAGCATCGGCGTCATGGTCTCGCCGCCCTCGCCCGAGAAGCGCTTCTGGCCGACGTAGCGCGTATGCAGGTAGCGCTCGAGCGTCTCGGCGGCGGTGACGCGCTCCAGGATCCAGGCCTTCTGCTCGGCGCCGAGGCTTGGCGTCGAGTACGTGCCCTCGAACTTCCTCTGGATCCAGCGTTTCTCCTCGGTCGAGGAGATGTACATGTATTCGATGCCGATGGTGCCGCAGTAGGTCTTCTTCACGGCGGCGACGATGTCGCGCAACTTCATGGGTCCCTTGGCGCCTTGCCACGAACCGGGAGAAAACTCGCGGTCCATGTCCGCGTCCGAGAGCCCGTAGAACGAAAGCTCCAGCTCCGGCACCGTCATGCGCTCGAGGCGCTTGAGCGGGTCGAGCTGGGATTGTCGCGATCCGAGCACGCGGTGCGCGCGGATGAATTGCAGGACCTTGAGGGCCTTTTCGTCGGAACCTGCACCCGCCGAGGGCGCGGCCACAACGGCCGCGGGACTGCGCGCGAGGTTCTCGAAAGCGGCGATCACCGGCGAATGCGCGACGTCCTTGCGGGCGCCGTCCTTCTGCCAGCCGTCGAAGAGCTGCCGCCACGACGCATCGACCGACGCGGGATCGGCGAGGTAGCTCTCGTACAGCTCCTCGACGTAGGGCGCGTTCGACCCGAACATCGACGAGTTCGCCTCGAATTCCTTGATCAAGCTTGCCATCTGGCGGCTCCTGTCGTCCTGGTCACTTCCTCTTCGCGATCGCCACCACGTCGCGCTTGACCGGCCCGGTGTAGAGCTGGCGCGGGCGGCCGATCTTCTGCTCGGGGTCCGAGATCATCTCGTTCCACTGCGCTATCCAGCCCACGGTGCGCGCGAGCGAGAAGATGCAGGTGAACATCGAGGTCGGGATGCCGAGCGCGCTCTGCACGATGCCGGAGTAGAAGTCGACGTTCGGATAGAGCTTGCGGGTCACGAAGTACTCGTCCTCGAGCGCGATCTTCTCGAGCGCCATGGCGAGCTTGAGCAGCGGCGCGTCGTGCATGTCGAGGGCGTCGAGCACCTCGCGCGTGGTTTCCTGCATGAGCTTGGCGCGCGGGTCGTAGTTCTTGTAGACGCGGTGGCCGAAGCCCATGAGCTTCACGCCGGAGTTCTTGTCCTTCACCTTCTTGACGAACTCGCCGAGCTTCGCGACGCCGCCTTCCCTCTGCAGGTCGATCAGCATCTGCAGCGCGGCCTCGTTGGCGCCGCCGTGCGCCGGGCCCCAGAGGCACGCGATGCCCGAGGCGATGCACGCGAACGGGTTCGCGCCGGAGGACCCGGCGAGGCGCACGGTCGAAGTCGAGGCGTTCTGCTCGTGGTCGGCGTGCAGGATGAAGATGCGGTCCATGGCGCGAACCAGTACATCGTTCGGCTTGTACTCCTCGGCCGGAACCGCGAACATCATGCGCATGAAGTTCGCGGTGTACGACAGGTCGTTCTTCGGGTACATGAACGGCTGGCCGAGGCTGTACTTGTAAGCCATCGCCACGATCGTCGGCAGCTTGGCGATCAGGCGGAAGGCCGAGATCTCGCGGTGCTCGGGGTTATTGATGTCGAGCGAGTCGTGGTAGAAGGCCGAGAGCGCGCCCACGACCCCCACCATCACCGCCATCGGGTGCGAGTCGCGGCGGAAGCCCGAGTAGAGGCGCGCCAGCTGCTCGTGCACCATCGTGTGGCGAGTCACCGTCCAGACGAACTTGTCCTTCTGGTCCTGCGTGGGCAGCTCGCCGTACATGAGCAGGTAACACACCTCCAGGAAGTCGCAGTGCACCGCGAGCTGCTCGATCGGGTAGCCGCGGTAGAGCAGCACCCCCTGGTCGCCGTCGATGTAGGTGATCTTGGAAGAGCACGAGGCGGTCGACAGGAAGCCCGGGTCGTAAGTGAACATCCCGGTCTTGCCGTAGAGCGCGCGAATGTCGACCACGTCCGGTCCGATCGTTCCGCCGTAAGTCGGCAGCTCGAGGTTCTTGTCACCCGAGTAGTTGAGTGTGACCTTGCCTTTGGCTTCCATCTTGAGCTCCGCTCGTCAGGATCGCTGCAGTTTCACCAGTACGGCCCGGAGGTCCACGTCCGGGGTCTCGGCCCGCCCCATCACGAGGTCGAGCAGGTCATTGTCAGGCATCGCCAGGAGGCGCTCCAGCGCGACCGCTTCCACTGGCGTCATCGCGCTCCCTTCGCCCGCCCAGAAACGCTCGAAGACAAGGTCGAGCTCCAGCAATCCTCGCCGGCTCTTCCACTTCAACCGCTGAATGGCCCGGTCGTCCATCCATCACACCGCCCTCTTCACCATCAGTTCCTTGATGCGGCCGATCGCTAGCGTCGGGTTCAAGCCCTTCGGGCACACGTCCACGCAGTTCATGATCGTGTGGCAGCGGAACAGGCGATACGGGTCCTCGAGGTCGTCGAGGCGCTCGTTGGTCGCCAGGTCACGGCTGTCGGCGATGAAGCGATAGGCGTTGAGCAGCCCCGCGGGGCCGACGAACTTGTCCGGGTTCCACCAGAAGCTCGGGCACGCGGTGGAGCAGCAGGCGCAGAGGATGCACTCGTACAGGCCGTCGAGCTCGGCGCGCTGCTCGGGCGATTGCAGCCGCTCCTTCTCGGGCGCCGGCTCGTCGTTCACGAGGTACGGCTTGATCGAGTGGTACTGCGCGAAGAAGTGCGTCATGTCCACGATCAGGTCGCGGATGATCGGCAGCCCCGGCAGCGGCTTGATCACCACCGGCTCGGCGACCTCGTCGAGCTTGGTGATGCACGCAAGCCCGTTCTTGCCGTTGATGTTCATCGCATCCGAGCCGCATACGCCCTCGCGGCACGAGCGGCGCAGTGACAGGGTGTCGTCGACCGACTTGATGCGCACCAGCGCATCGAGCAGCATGCGGTCCGACGGGCCCATCGCCACGTCGTAATCCTGCATGTACGGCTTGGCGTCCTTGTCCGGGTCGTATCGCTGGATTCTGAATTTCATTTGTTTTTTTCGCGGGCGCGCCTAGTAGACACGCGCCTTGGGTTGGAAGGTATCGACCGAGAGCGGCTTCAGGTGCACCGGCTTGTAGTCGAGGCGGTCGGCGTCGCGATACCAGAGGGAATGCTTGAGCCAGTTCACGTCGTCGCGGCTGTGGAAGTCCGCGCGGTCGTGCGCGCCGCGGCTCTCCTGGCGCGCGTTCGCCAGGACCATGGTGGCGCGCGCGACCTCCACGAGGTTGTCGAGCTCGAGCGCCTTTATGCGCGCGGTGTTGAAGACCTTCGACTTGTCCTTGATCTGCGTTCGCTTCACCCGCTCCGAGACCGCGCGGATCTTCTCAACGCCGGCCGACAGCAGGTCGGGGAAGCGGAACACGCCGCAGTGCGCCTGCATGGAGCGCTGCATCTCGCCGCGAACCTCGCTCACATCCTCGCCGCCCGCCTGCGAATCGAGCCGGTTCACGCGCCCGATTGAATAGTCGGCGGCGTTATTGGGCAACGGGCGGTGCTCGCGGCCGGAGGCGGCGATGAAAGCGATCATCGAGCGCGCCGCGCTCTTGCCCATGACGAGGAGGTCCGTGAGCGAGTTGGTGCCAAGCCGGTTGGCGCCGTGGATCGACGCGCAGCCGCATTCGCCCGCGGCGTAGAAGCCGGGAACGGGCGTCTCCGGATTGCCTCCCGCGGGGACGATCACCTCGCCGTGGTAGTTGGTCGGGATGCCGCCCATCTGGTAGTGCACGGTGGGCACCACCGGAATGGGATCCTTGACCGGATCGACGTTGGCGAACTTGAGCGCGATCTCGCGGATCCCCGGCAGGCGCTTCTCGATCGTCTCGAGGCCGAGGTGGTCGAGCTTGAGCAGCACGTGGTCGGCGTGCTCGCCGATGCCGCGGCCCTCCTTGATCTCGGTGGCCATCGCGCGCGAAACCACGTCGCGCGAGGCGAGGTCCTTCATCGTCGGCGCGTAGCGCTCCATGAAGCGCTCGCCATTCTTGTTGAGGAGGTAGCCGCCCTCGCCGCGCACGCCCTCCGTGATGAGCACGCCCGCGCCCGCGACGCCGGTCGGATGGAATTGCCAGAACTCCATGTCCTCGAGCGGGATGCCGGCGCGCGCCGCCATGCCGAGGCCGTCGCCCGTGTTGATGAAGGCATTGGTCGACGAGTGGAAGATGCGCCCCGCGCCGCCCGTGGCGAAGAGCGTCGCCTTGGCGTGGAAGATGGCGATCTCGCCGGTCTCCATCTCGAGGGCGGTTACGCCGAGCACGTGGCCCTCGGCGTCGCGGATGAGGTCGAGCGCCATCCATTCGACGAAGAACTGCGTGCGCGCGTGGACGTTGCGCTGGTAGAGCGTATGCAGCATGGCGTGGCCGGTGCGATCCGCGGCGCAGCAGCTCCTTTGCACCGGGCGCTCGCCGAAATTCTGCGAGTGGCCGCCGAACGGGCGCTGGTAGATCGTGCCGTTCTCGTTGCGGTCGAAGGGCATGCCGTAGTGCTCGAGCTCGATCACCACCTCGGGCGCCATGCGGCACATGAACTCGATCGCGTCCTGGTCGCCGAGGTAATCGGAGCCTTTGATCGTGTCGTACATGTGCCACAGCCAGCTGTCCTCGCCCATGTTGCCGAGCGCGGCGCCGACGCCACCCTGCGCGGCCACGGTGTGCGAGCGCGTGGGGAAGACCTTCGATAGCACCGCGACCCGCAGCCCCGCCTTCGCGAGCTCCAGCGACGCGCGCATTCCCGAGCCGCCCGCGCCGACGATCACCGCGTCGAACTTGCGCACCGGCACCGTCATCGCGGCCCCCACAGGATCGAGGCTGCCCAGACGAGATAGAAGAGCAGCGCGAGGCCCACCGCGGCCTCGAGCACCAACCGCAGGCTTGCGGCCCTCAAGTAGTCCATGAGGATGTCGCGCATGCCGACCCACGCGTGATAAAGAAGTGCGACCACAAACAGCATCGTTCCCAGGCGGAACATTGCTCCCGAGAACAACGCCTTCCAGGCCGCGTACGTGGAGGGTGGCTCCATCAGGAGGCAGGCGAGCAGCAGCAACGTATAGAGCAGCATCACCACAGCGGTCAGTCGCTGCAGCAACCAGTCGCCGAGGCCGTAGTGCGCCCCGACAGGGTTCTTCGTGTAGCGCCTCACCACAGCCGCCATCCGATCAGGAGTGTCGCGACGAGCCCGGCGGCGAACACCGCTAGCGCCGAAGTCCGCGACGACTCCTTGGAGATGCCGACGTGCACGTCGAGCAGAAGGTAGCGAATGCCGGCAAAGAAGTGGTGCGAATAGAACCAGATCGCGCCAAGGAGCATCACTTTTACCACCGGCTGGGAGAGGAAATCGCGCCAGCGCGCGAAGCCTTGCTCGGAGCCGAGCGTGACCTGCAGTGCGTAGAGCAGCAGCGGCAGGATGGGGAAAAAGAGCAGGGCTCCTGACACGCGATGGAAGATCGAGAGCAGGCCGGCCGGCGGAAGGTGCGCGAGATTCAGGTCGTAATACTTCGGACGCGGTCGCGGGTGGGCGCTCATTTTTCTGTTTCCCTCTCGGCAGGCGGTGATTTTATGCGATTTTCAGCTGAGCTCGTTGAAATACGAGAAGCCGTCGGTGCGGCACAGCCCGCGGCGCCACTCGACCGGCTTGTCGCCATAGGTAAATGCGATGCGATCGACGCAAAGCAGGGGCGTCCCCTTGGCCACCTTGAGGTGCGCCGCGGCGAACGAATCGGCGCCGACCGCGCGGATGCGCTCCTCGGCGCGGATCATGCGCACGCCGAAGACGCTCTCGTAGAAGCTGTACACGGAGCCATTGAACTCCTCCAGCTCGGCGAGCGTGAGGCCGGGAAACCGGTCGGCGGCGAACACGATCTCGTCGAGGATCATCGGGCGCCCGCCAAAGGACATGACACGCTTGAATCCCACCACCGCGGCTCCCGCCTTGAGGCCCAGCGCGCGAGCGGCCTCGCCATGCGCCTTGGCGCGCTCGAGGTCGAAGAAGAGGTTCTGCGGATGGGGCTTGCCTCCGTCATCGGGAGTCACGCGCAGGAACCGGTATTGGTAGGAGGGCTCGTTGTGCGAGGCGACGAACGTGCCCTTCCCCTGGCGTCGCAAGAGAATGTGCTCGGAGGCGAGCGCGTCGATTGCCTTTCGAACCGTGCCCTGGCTCACGCGGAAACGCTGCGCAAGGTCCATCTCCGAGGGAATCGCCTCCCCCGGTTTCCATTCGCCGGCCACCAGGCTTTGCGTGAGCAGGATCTTGATCTGCTCGTATAGTGGCCTGAAGGACGGCGCTGCGGCACCCTTCCTCATGATGCGGGCATGCTAGCATAGTTGTCTTATATAAGACAAAAGTTATAAGATAACCGCTGGTGATCGCGGGCCTAGAGGCTTTCTCATAATATCTTCAAATAGTTAGGTCTCATGAACCCCTACTATCGGCCCCGCCGGTCGATGCTTTATGTCCCCGGCTGCAGCACGCGCTACCTGAACAAGGCACGTACCCTGCGGGTGGACTCGGTGATCCTCGACCTGGGTGACCCGATCCTGGTCGAAAAAAAGGAGTTGTCGCGCAAATACGTGGTCGAGTCGGTGCTCGCGGGCGGTTATGGACGGCGCGAAGTCGTGGTGCGCGTGAACGACCTCGATTCGCCGTGGGGGCGCGACGATGTCAAGGCGGTCGCGCGAGCGGGCGCGGATGCGGTGCTCTTTCCCAACATCGAGTCGAAGGCGGACGTATCCGAGGCGCTTTCCGTCCTCGATGCCGCGGGCGGCACTCACCTGCCGATCATGCTGATGGTGGAAAGCCCGCTCGCGGTGTTGCGCGCCGAGGAGATTGCGGCGGCTTCCGACCGAATTGCCTGCATCGTGGTCGCAACCTCCGACCTCCTCAACCAGCTTCACGCGAGGCGCACGCCGGATCGCATCGCGCTGGTGCATAGCCTGTCGCAGGTGCTGCTCGCCGGGCGCGCCTACGACCGCTCCGTGGTCGACGGCATCTCGACCGACCTGAAGGACATGCAGTCCTTCGAATATGCCTGCCGGCTGGGGCGCGATCTGGGCTTCGACGGCAAGAGCCTGGTGCATCCCTTCCAGCTGCCCTACTGCAACGACGCCTTCACGCCCAAGCCCCACGACCTCGCCGCCGCGCTCGAGGTGATCGACGCCCTCGAGAGGGCGCATCGCGATGGGCGCGGCACCGTGGTCGTGAACGGGCGGCTCATCGAGGGGCACCACGTGAAGGCCGCCAAGCGCCTGCTCGCCCTCGCCGACATGATCGAGAAGCTCGAGGCGGGACAATGACGCGGACCATTCCATTGCAGGCGGTGCCGCGCCCTCCCGGAGGCTATTTCTTCGAGGATTACGTCATCGGGCGGCGCTTCCACCACGTGACGCTGCGCACGCTCACCGATGGCGATGCCTCGATGTACATCGCGCTTACCGGCGCCCGCCAGCCCGCGCATTGCTGCCTGCCGCTCGCGCTCGCCCTCGGCCATCGCGCCTGCCCGCTCGACGACTTCCTCGTCTTCAACGTGGCGTTCGGCAAGACCGTCCCGGACATCTCCTATAACGCCATCGCCAACCTCGGCTACGCCGACGTGCGCTTCCTCGCGCCCGTGTATGCGGGCGACACGCTGGTGTGCGAGTCCGTGGTGATCGGATCCAAGGAGAATTCGAACGGCCAGGCGGGCGTGGTCTACGTGCGCTCGCGCGCCTTCAACCAGGAAGGAGTCGAAGTCCTGTCCTGGGTGCGCTGGGTGATGATCCCGCTGCGCAAGGCGATTAAGGAGCAGCGAACGCAGGCGCCGAAAGTGCCGGAGCTGCCCGCCGAGGTCGAGGCATTTCGCTTGAGCGTCCCCGAATTCCTCAAGCCCGCGGCGCTCGAGGCGCGCTACACCGGCAGCACGCGCACGTGGGAGGACTACACGCCGGGCGAGGTCATCAACCATCCGGGCGGAATGACGCTCGAGGAAGCCGAGCACATGCTCGCCACGCGCCTCTACCAGAACACGGCGCGCATCCACTTCGACGCCTTCGCGGCGCGCGCCAACCCGTTCGGCAAGCGGCTGGTCTACGGCGGGCACGTGATTTCGGTATGCCGCGCGCTTTCCTACGACGGGCTCGAGAACGCTTTCGCCGTCACCGCGATCCACGGCGGCAGCCATGCCAACCCGACCTTCGCGGGCGACACCATCTGCTGCCGCCACGTCGTCGTCGGGCGTGACGCGATCGAGGGTCGCACCGACCTGGGGGCGCTGCGCCTGCGGATGATCGGGGCCAAGAACGTCTCGCTGCCCGAGCTCCCCGCGATCGCGCCCGGGGAGAAGAACGACGCGGTCGTGCTCGAGCTCGACTACTCGGTGCTCATCCCACGCCGGCAAACCGCATAAAATAGCGCTCCCCTCCATGCCCAAGCCGATCCACGCCGCCCATCCGCGCGACGCCCTCTTTTCCGGCGAGAAGCCCTTTCCGGTGATCGCGGCGTGCGAGCACTTCGCGGGCAGCGAGAAGCTGATCGGGAAGGCGCTCGAGCTGCAGGCGAAGATGGGGCCCGTCTTCGACATCACCTGCGACTGCGAGGACGGCGCCGAGGCGGGCAAGGAGCGCCAGCACGCCGAGATGATCGTCGATGTCCTCTCCTCGGCGCAGAACGTGTTGTCGAAGTCCGGGGCGCGCATCCACGACTACACCCACCCGCACTGGCGCAAGGATGTCGACATCCTCGTGGGCGGCGCGGGCAACGTGCTCGCCCACCTCACCCTTCCGAAAAGCACCTCGACCGCCCAGGTCGCCGAGATGATCGACTATGTGCGCGAGGTGTCGCGGCGCAGGAAGGTGAAACGCGCGATTCCGATCCACGTGCTGGTCGAGACGCACGGCGCGCTGCACGACGCGTGGGACATCGCCGGGCTCGACGGTGTGCAGGTCCTCGACTTCGGCCTGATGGACTTCGTGAGCGGCCACCACGGCGCCGTGGCCTCCTCCAACATGCGCTCGCCCGGCCAGTTCGAGCACCCGCTGATCGTGCGCGCCAAGGCCGAGATCGTCGCCTGCGCGCTCGGCCGGGGCGTGGTGCCCGCGCACAACGTCTCGCTCGACCTGCGCAGCCCCTACAACGTCTTCCGCGACGCCTGGCGCGCGCGCAACGAATTCGGATTCCTACGCATGTGGAGCATCCACCCCTCGCAGATCCAGCCGATCGTCGACGCGATGAAGCCCGACCTGCGCGAGGTGGTCGACGCGGCCGGGATTCTCCTCGCCGCGCAGCGCGCCAAGTGGGGACCGATCCAGTACGCCGGCGAGCTGCACGACCGCGCCACCTACCGCTACTTCTGGGAGCTGCTGCAGAAGGCCCGCGTCACCGGCGTGCACGTCCCCGACGAGGCGGCGAAGGCATTTTTTTAGGAAGAGCATTGGAACCACAGATGAACACAGATGAACACGGATGGCTTGTGACCAGAAACTTCATCTCCGCCATAGGCACATCGTGTTCACTCATGAAGACCATCTGTGTTCATCTGTGTTCATCTGTGGTTAATGGTTTTTTGCTCGCGTCACTCCCCAAATGACCCCCGGAGCGAAATTCAGGCAGGCGCTGAAGGACGAAAAACCGCTGCAGGTCGTGGGCGCGATCAACGCCTATCACGCGATCCTCGCCCGCGCGAGCGGCTTTCGTGCGATCTATGTCTCGGGCGGCGGCGTGGCGGCGGGTTCGCTCGGCGTTCCCGACCTGGGCATCTCCAACCTGGACGATGTCCTCACCGATGTCCGGCGCATCACCGACGTGGTCGACCTGCCGCTGATGGTGGACGTCGATACCGGCTTCGGAGCGAGCGCCTTCAACGTCGCGCGCACCGTGAAGTCGATGATCAAGTTCGGCGCCGCCGCCATCCACATCGAAGACCAGGTCGGCGCCAAGCGCTGCGGACACCGTCCCGGCAAGGAGCTGGTGAGCCGCGAGGAAATGGTCGACCGCGTGAAGGCCGCGGTCGACGCGAAGACCGACGCCGACTTCTGCATCATCGCTCGCACCGACGCGCTGGCGGGCGAAGGGTTCGAACGCATGCTCGAGCGAGCCGTCTCCTACGTCGAGGCCGGCGCCGACGGCATTTTCCCCGAGGCGATCACCGACCTGGCGATGTACCGCAAGGTTGTCGATGCCGTGAAGGTGCCGGTGCTCGCCAACATCACCGAATTCGGCAAGACGCCGCTCTTCACCCTGGAGGAGCTGCGCAAGTCCGGAATCGCGATCGCGCTCTACCCGCTTTCGGCGTTCCGTGCCGCCAACCAGGCGGCGCTGCAAGTCTACGAGACGCTGCGGTCGCAGGGCACGCAGAAGGGCTCGGTGCCGGCGATGCAAACGCGCGAGGACCTCTACAGGTTCCTCGGTTACCACGAGTACGAGCGCAAGATCGACGCGCTGTTCGAAAAGGCCAAGTGAGACGACCATGAGCCAGACCGCCGCCGTTCCCGCCGTCGCGCCGAAACCGAAGAAATCCGTCGCTCTCTCGGGCGTCACCGCGGGCAACACCGCGCTTTGCACCGTCGGACGCACCGGCAACGACCTCCATTACCGCGGCTACGACATCCTCGACATCGCCGAGCAGTGCGAATTCGAGGAAATCGCCTTCCTCCTCGTGCACGGCAAGCTTCCCAATGCCGCGGAGCTCGGCGCCTACAAGGGCAAGCTCAGGTCGATGCGCGGCATCCCGGCCGCAGTGCAGGACATCCTCGAGTGCATTCCGGCGAGCACCCATCCGATGGACGTGATGCGAACCGCGTGCTCGGCTCTGGGCGCCGTGCTTCCCGAGGGCGAGGACCACAAGCTCGCGCCCGCGCGCGATATCGCCGACCGCCTCATGGCCACCTTCGGCTCGATGCTCCTCTACTGGTTTCACTTCACCCACTCGGGCCGGCGCATCGACGTGGAGACCGACGACGACTCGATCGGCGGCCATTTCCTGCACCTCCTGCACGGCCGCAAGCCCTCGGAGCTGTGGGTGCGCTCGATGCACACGTCGCTCAACCTCTACGCCGAGCACGAGTTCAACGCCTCCACCTTCGCCGCACGCGTGATCGCCGGAACCGGTTCCGACATGCACTCGGCCATTACCGGCGCGATCGGCGCGCTCAAGGGTCCGAAGCACGGCGGCGCGAACGAGTTCGCGTTCGACACCATCGGGCGCTATGACAATGCCGACGATGCCGAGACCGACATCGTGCGCCGCGTCGCCGAAAAGCAGGTCATCATCGGCTTCGGCCACCCGGTGTACACGGTCGCCGACCCGCGCAACCAGGTGATCAAGGAAGTCGCGCGGCGCCTGTCGAAGGACGCGAAGAACATGAAGCTCTTCGACATCTCGGCGCGCGTCGAGGAAGTGATGTGGCGCGAGAAGAAGATGTTCCCGAACCTCGACTGGTACAGCGCCACCAGCTACCACATGATGGGCGTGCCGACGCCGATGTTCACCCCGCTCTTCGTCATCTCGCGCACTTCCGGCTGGTGCGCGCACGTGATCGAGCAGCGCATCGACGGCAAGATCATCCGGCCGTCGGCCAACTACACCGGCCCCGAGAATCTCGCCTTCGTCCCCATCGAAAAACGCAAATAATGTCCGCGCACATCAGCAACGTCCGGCCCGATCCCGACAAGGTCCTGGTCGACATCGTCGACTACGTGCGCAACTACAAGATCGCCTCGAAGGAGGCCTACGACACCGCGCGCTATTGCCTCATGGATACGCTCGGGTGCGGATTCGAGGCGCTGTCGTTCCCCGCGTGCACCAAGCTCCTGGGCCCGATCGTGCCCGGCACCGTCGTGCCGAACGGCGCGAAGGTCCCCGGCACGTCGTTCCAGCTAGATCCCGTCCAGGCCGCCTTCAACCTGGGCGCGATGATCCGCTGGCTCGACTTCAACGACACCTGGCTCGCCGCGGAGTGGGGCCATCCTTCCGACAACCTCGGCGGGATCCTCATGGCGGCCGACTGGATCTCGCGCAACGCCGTGGCGGCGGGCAAGGCGCCCCCCACCATGCGCGACGTCCTCACCGCCATGATCAAGGCGCACGAGATCCAGGGCTGCATCGCGCTCGAGAACAGCTTCAACAAGGTCGGGCTCGACCACGTGGTGCTGGTGAAGGTCGCCTCGACCGCGGTGGTCGGGGGCCTCCTCGGCCTCACGCGCGAAGAGATGATCAACGCGGTATCGCTCGCGTGGGTCGACGGGCAGTCGCTTCGCACCTACCGGCATTCGCCCAACACCGGCTCCCGCAAGAGCTGGGCCGCGGGCGACGCCACCGCGCGCGCCGTGCGCCTCGCGCTGATCGCGAAGACCGGCGAGATGGGCTATCCGTCGGTGCTCACCGCGAAGACCTGGGGCTTCTACGACGTGCTCTTCAAGGGCCACGCCTTCAAGTTCCAGCGCCCCTACGGCAGCTACGTGATGGAGCACGTGCTGTTCAAGATCTCCTTCCCCGCCGAGTTCCACTCGCAGACGGCGGTCGAAGCGGCGATGACGATCCATGGCGAGCTCGCGCGCCTGGGCAAGGGCGCCGACGACGTGAAGAAGATCACCATCCGCACGCACGAGGCGTGCATCCGCATCATCGACAAGAAGGGCCCGCTCAACAACCCGGCCGATCGCGACCACTGCATCCAGTACATGGTCGCGGTGCCGATCCTCTTCGGGCGCCTCACCGCGGGGGACTACGAAGACAGCGTCGCCAACGACCCGCGCATCGACAAGCTGCGCGACAAGATCGTGTGCGTCGAGGACAAGCAGTTCACGAAGGACTACCACGACCCCGAGAAGCGCTCGATCGCCAATGCGCTCACCGTCGAGTTCAACGACGGCAAGAAGATGAAGGAGTTCGTGGTCGAATACCCCATCGGCCACAAGCGCCGGCGCAAGGAAGGGATGCCGTTCCTGGTCGAGAAATTCAAGACCAACCTCGCGCGCCGCTTCGCCGAGAAGCAAAGGGAGGAGATCCTCGAGGTTTGCCTGAGCCCGAAGCAGCTCGAGGCGACCCCGGTCCACGAGTTCGTGGATATGATGGCGCTATAGCGCCGAAAGGAAACGCCATGAGACCCCTTCTCTTCATCGCCTGCCTCGCCCTCGCGGGCTGCGCCTCGACCTACGACCTCACCGTGATGCCGCGCGACAGCGGCAAGACGTACGCCGGCGTCGCCGAGGACGCGGGCGCGGGCGAGGGCAAGATCTCGATCACCATCGAGGACCGCACGTACAACGGCACCTGGGTCGAGACCGAGCCCGGGCGGACCACCGGCTTCGTGAGCGGCGGCTTCCGCGGCCGCGGGCTGGGCGGCTTCGTCACCATCGACAATCCGCACGGCGCAGGCGCCAAGGCGCTGCTCACCGCGGCCGACGGCTCGGGGCTGCGTTGCGACTTCCGCGGCGGCGACCGCCGCAGCGGCGGCGGCACCTGCCGCGACGACAAGGGCCGCGTATTCGACGTACAGATCCGTACTCACAGGGGTTGACCATGCCGCACAACGCATTCGATACGCTCAAGACCTTCCCGATCGCCGCCGGCAAGACCGGCCAGCTCTACTCGCTCCCGGCGCTCGCCGAGACGTTTCCGAAGGTGAAGCGCCTGCCCGTCTCGATCCGCGTGGTGCTCGAGGCGGTGCTGCGCAACGTCGACGGCAAGAAGGTGACCGAGGAGCACGTGAAGCAGCTCGCCAACTGGGCGCCCACGGGCCCGCGCACCGACGAGATTCCCTTCATCCTCGCGCGCATCGTGCTGCAGGACTTCACCGGCGTGCCGGTCCTCGCCGACCTCGCCGCGATGCGCAGCGTGGCCGCACGGATGGGCAAGAGCGCGAAGATCATCGAGCCGCTGGCGCCGGTCGACCTCGTCGTCGACCATTCGGTGCAGATCGACCACTACGGCGCACCGAACGTCCTCGACCTCAACATGAAGCTCGAGTTCTCGCGCAACCGCGAGCGCTACCAGTTCATGAAATGGGGCATGCAGGCGTTCGACACCTTCAAGGTGATCCCGCCCGGCATCGGCATCGTCCATCAGGTGAACCTCGAGTACCTCGCGCGGGGGGTGTTCCAGAAAAACGGCATCTACTATCCCGACACCCTGGTCGGAACCGACAGCCATACGACGATGATCAACGGCGTGGGCGTCGTCGGCTGGGGCGTGGGCGGCATCGAGGCGGAGGCTGGAATGCTCGGCCAGCCGGTGTATTTCCTCACCCCGGACGTGGTCGGCGTGAACCTCACCGGGAAGCTTCGCGAGGGCGTCACCGCGACCGACCTGGTGCTCACCGTCACCGAGATGCTGCGCAAGGCGAAGGTCGTGGGCAAGTTCGTCGAGTTCTTCGGCGAAGGCACCGCCTCGCTCGCCGTGCCCGACCGCGCGACCATCGCCAACATGGCGCCCGAGTACGGCGCGACGATGGGATTCTTTCCGGTGGACGACAAGACCATCGACTACTTCCGCGCCACCGGCCGCTCGGCCGAGGCGGTCGCCGCGCTCGAGGGTTACTTCAAGGCGCAGGGGCTCTTCGGTGTCTCGAAGAAGGGCGACCTCGACTATTCGGAATCGCTCGAGCTCGACCTCGACACGGTGCGCACCTCGCTCGCGGGCCCGAAGCGCCCGCAGGACCGCATCGAGCTGGGCAAGCTCAAGTCGAAGTTCACCGAGCTCTTCTCGCAGCCGCCGGCGAGCAACGGCTTCTCGAAGAAGCCCGAGGACCTCGGCAAGCGCTTCAAGACGACGGACGGCGTGGACATCGGCTCGGGCGACGTGATGATCGCCGCGATCACCTCGTGCACCAACACGTCGAACCCGAGCGTGTTGCTCGCCGCCGGGCTCCTCGCCAAGAAGGCGGTCGAGAAGGGCCTCACCGTCAAGCCGCACATCAAGACCTCGCTCGCGCCCGGTTCGCGCGTGGTCACGGAGTACCTCACGGCGGCGGGCCTGCTCACATACCTCGAGAAGCTGGGCTTCTACCTCTCGGGCTATGGCTGCACGACCTGCATCGGCAACGCGGGGCCGCTCGCCGAGCCGATCGACCAGGCGATCGTTTCCAACGACCTCGTGTGCGCGGCGGTGCTCTCGGGCAACCGCAACTTCGAGGCGCGGATCCATCCGAACCTGCGCGCCAACTTCCTCGCCTCGCCGCCGCTCGTGGTCGCCTACGCGATCGCCGGCACGGTGCTGAAGGACCTCGAGAAGGAGCCGCTCGGCCAGGGCAAGGACGGGCCGGTCTACCTCAGGGACGTCTGGCCGACCTCCGCCGACGTGCAGGCGCTGGTCAAGTTCTCGCGCGACCCCGAGGTCTTCAAGCGGCTGTACAGCGACTTCACCAAGGACAACCCGATGTGGGCCGACGTGCCTTCGGCCTCCGGGCAGGTGTACAACTGGCCCAAGTCGACCTACATCGCCGAGCCGCCGTTCTTCAAGGATTTCGGCATGAGCGCGGGCAAGGCGCACGACGTGAAGGGCGCGCGGATCCTCGGACTCTTCGGCGATTCGGTCACCACCGACCACATCTCGCCGGCCGGCTCGATCAAGGACACCTCGCCCGCGGGCAAGTACCTCATCGCCCATGGCGTGCAAAAGGCGGACTTCAACAGCTACGGCGCGCGGCGCGGCAATCACGAGGTGATGATGCGCGGCACCTTCGCCAACGTGCGCATCAAGAACCTGATGCTGCCGCCCAAGGCCGACGGCTCGCGCGTCGAGGGCGGAGTCACGCTATTCCAGCCCGGCGGCGAGCAGATGGCGATCTACGACGCGGCGATGAAGTACATCGCGCAGGGTACGCCGACGGTGGTCTTCGGCGGCGAGGAATACGGCTCCGGGTCGTCGCGCGACTGGGCCGCCAAGGGCACCTTGCTCCTCGGAGTGAAGGCAGTCGTGGTGCGTTCCTACGAGCGCATCCACCGCTCCAACCTCGTGGGCATGGGCGTGCTGCCGCTGCAATTCAAGGGCACCGATTCCGCGCAGTCGCTCGGCCTCACGGGCGAGGAGACGATCGACGTCGTCGGCGTCGAGAAGGGCATTCGCCCGCAGATGGACGTGACACTGGTGATCCACCGCAAGGACGGCACGACGAAGGAAGTGGCGGTGCTGCTGCGGATCGACACGCCGATCGAAGTGGACTACTACCTGCATGGGGGTATCCTTCCCTTCGTGCTGCGCGACCTCGTGTCGAAGCAGCCGCAGGCAGCGGTCACGGCCTGATCGCACGACAACACAACAACAAGGGAGATACCTTGAGGACAACGATAATTGGCGCAGGGAAATGGTTCACTTTCGCGTCGCTGCTGATTTCCGCTTCCGTCGTGCACGCCCAAGCGACCAGGACATGGGTCTCGGGCGTCGGCGACGACGTCAATCCGTGCAGCCGCACCGCGCCATGCAAGACGTTCGCCGGGGCGATTTCGAAGACCGCAGCCGGAGGCGAGATTTCCGTGCTGGATCCCGGCGGCTACGGGACCGTGACCATCACCAAGTCGATTACGCTCAGCGGCGACGGCACCATGGCAGGGGTCCTTTCGTCGGGGGGGGTGAACGCCATCGTCGTGGCCAACACCGTGCCCGGGGACGTCGTGATCCTTCGCAACCTGTCGATCAACGGCGCGGGAACAACTCCCGGTTTGAACGCGATCCGCTTTCTCGGCGCCGGCGCGCTCCACGTCGAGAACGTCAAGATCTACGGATTCAGCCAGTGGGGGATCGATTTCCATCCGAACGACACGAGTCGGCTCTTCGTCAGCGACACGTCGATCCGCGACAGCGGTGCGGGGGCGATCTTTGTCAACCCGATTCCTCCGGCGATCGGCACGGCGGCGATCACTCGCGTGCAGATGGAAGGCAACTTTCGCGGCATCGCCGTCTACGACAGCTCAAATGTGACGGTCAGCGACAGCACCATCGCCGGAAGCGGCCAAAACGGCGTCGTCGGCTACGGCACCGCATACTGGGTGGATCTTGCGATAAGGAACAGCACGGTCGCGAACAACGCGGGTTCGGGCATACGCTCGATCATGTTCTCGAGAGTGCGCCTGTCAAATGTCCTGGTGACCGGTAACAACATTGGCCTGGACGCGGCATTGGGCGGATCCATCACCTCGTTCGTGAATAACAACGTCTATGGAAACGTCACCGACGGGGCGCCGACGGCAACCGCAAGCGAGATGTGAATCCAGGGGCCACTCCACCCGGCGAGGAATTTCAAATGGGCAAGGACGACCTTCGCAACGCCAAGTACGTCATCGAGCCGGCGCCGCAGCCCTCGGTTCCAGTCGCGGGGAGTGACGCTCGCTTCCCGGTCGGGCGCATCTACTGCGTCGGCCGCAACTATGCCGAGCACGCCAAGGAGATGGGACACGATCCCAGTCGCGAGCCGCCGTTCTTCTTCATGAAGGCGGCGAACTCGATCGTGCAGAACCACTCCATGATCGGCTATCCGGTCGGCACCAAGGACGTGCACCACGAGATCGAGATGGTGGTCGCGATCGCCAAGGGCGGGAAGGACATCCCCGTCGACAAGGCGCTCGAGCACGTCTGGGGTTACGGCGTCGGCCTCGACATGACGCGCCGCGACATCCAGGGAGAAGCGAAGAAGATGGGCCGGCCCTGGGAGATGGGCAAGAGCTTCGACGAGTCCGCCCCGGCGACCGCGTTGCGTGCCGCCTCCGAGATCGGGCACCCCGCGAAAGGCGCGATCTGGCTCAAGGTGAACGGCCAGATGAAGCAGCAGGGCGACATCGCGCAGATGATCTGGTCCGTGCCCGAGCAGATCAGCTACCTTTCAGGTCTCATCACACTGCAGCCCGGCGACCTGATCTTCTCCGGAACGCCCGCGGGCGTAGGCCCGATCGTCGGCGGCGACAAGCTCGAAGGCCACGTCGACGGCGTGGGCGACCTCGTCGTCACCTATCGCAAGTAAAGGGCGCTACAGGAGGTGGGTCCCGGCCCACCAACTGATCGCGGCGATGAAGGCCGAGGCGGGGATGGTGAAGATCCACGCCCAGACGATGTTGCCGGCCACGCCCCAGCGCACGGTCGAGAAGCTTCGCGTCGAGCCCACGCCGACGATCGCGCCGGTGATGGTATGCGTGGTCGAGACTGGAATGCCGAGGAATGACGCCGTGAAGAGCGTGATGGCACCTCCCGTCTCGGCGCAGAACCCGTGCACGGGCCGCAGCTTGGTGATGCGCTGGCCCAGCGTCTTTACGATGCGCCAGCCACCGAAGAGCGTGCCGAGCGCGATCGAGACATAGCAGGCGACGATCACCCAGACCGGCACCGCCTCACTGGCGCCGGGCACCTTCGCGGCGATGAGGAGCACCCAGATGATGCCGATCGTCTTCTGCGCGTCGTTGCCGCCGTGGCCGAGGCTGTAGAGCGAGGACGACACTAGCTGCGCCCGGCGGAACCAGCGGTCGATCCTCGACGGGCTCGCGCGGCGGAAGAGCCACGAGACCGCCACCAGCAACAGCCCCCCGAGCACGAAACCCATCAGCGGCGAGAGGAAGATGAAGAGCACGGTCATCCCGATGCCCTTCCCGACGAGCGGTGCGAAGCCCGCCTTGGCCACCGCCGCGCCGATGAGCCCGCCGATGAGGGCGTGCGAGGACGATGACGGCAGGCCGAACCACCAGGTGATGACGTTCCAGCTGATCGCGCCGACCAGCGCGCCGAAGACGATGTAGTGATCGATGATGGTGGGGTCGACGATGCCTTTGCCGACTGTTGCAGCCACCTTCAGGTGGAAGATGAAGAGCGCGACGAAGTTGAAGAAGGCCGCCAGCAGCACTGCCTGCTGCGGTTTCAGCACTCCGGTCGAAACCACCGTCGCGATGGAATTCGCGGCGTCGTGGAAGCCGTTCATGAAGTCGAAGACGAGCGCGAGCGCCACCAGGAACACGAGCGTGCCGAGGCTGATCTCCAGTCCGCTCATCGCGAAGCGCCCCGAAACTCAGGAATTCTCGAGGGAAATGCCCTCGGCGAGGTTGGCCACGTCGAGGCAGCGATCGGTGACCGCCTCGAGCAGCTCGTAGATCGCCTTCATCTTGATCACCTCGCGCGTGTCCTGCTCCTCGCGGAACAGGCGCGACACCGCCGAGCGCATCACGCGGTCGGCGTCGGACTCGAGGCGGTCGATCTCGTCGCAGGTCTTGAGGATCGCCTCGAAGCTCGCCTTCTCGGTGCCCACCAGGCTCACGACGTCCTTCACCCGCTCGCAGCACTTGACCGCGATGTCGGCGAGGCGCGCCGTCTCCGGGGTGATGGAGCGCACGTCGTAGAGGGCGAGCGACTCGCTCGTGTCCTGGATCAGGTCGCAGATGTCGTCCATCGCGTTCACCAGCCCGTGGATGTGGTCGCGGTCGAGCGGCGTGATGAAGGTCTTGTGCAGCAGGCGGATGGTTTCCGCGGTGATGCGGTCGGCGGCGTGCTCGGCGTCGTCGATGAGGCGCGCGTGCTGCTCGCGATCCTCGTAATGCTCCATCAGGAGCTTGAGCTCCTGCGCGGCGCGCACCACCTGGGCGGCGTGGGCGTTGAAAAGGTCGAAGAAGCGACCTTCCTTGGGGAGCAGGCGACCGAACATGGTGGCGAGTTTATAGCTATAATGCGCGCCATCCGCAATCTCTTTTTTTGGATCGCTCCCCGATGAAACGCGACGCGCTCATTACCGAACGACCGGGCTTCCTCCCGGCGGTGCGCTCGCTTGCGGGGATCCGGCGTCTGGCCGGCGAAGACTGATCCCGCGGGTCGATCGCCCGCCGGATTTCAAGGCGGGACGGATCGGCCAATCCGTCGATTCCCCTCCCGCCCGCGCTTGACGCGACGGCGAACCGTCGCCCTTTTTTGAAGAACGACAATGGCTTCCTTGCTGAACACGCTGCATCCCAACCGCTGGCTCACGGGCCTGTGGCGCAACCCCGACTTCGTGAAGCTCTGGGGTTCGCTCACGCTCGTGCACTTCGGCGGGCAGATCACCTTCCTCGCGCTGCCGCTCACGGCGGCGCTGGTGCTGAACGCCTCGCCCTTCGAGGTCGGCGTCCTCACCGCGCTCGAGGCGCTCCCCTACCCGCTCTTCGGACTCTTCGCCGGAGTGCTGGTGGATCGCGTGCGCAAGCTCCCCGTGATCATCGTCTGCGACGTGGGTCGCGGTTTCGCGCTCGGAGCGATCCCTCTGTGCGCGTGGTTCGGCGTGCTCAGCATGCCGGTGCTCTACGTCGCGGGCTTCGTGGTGGGGATCTTCACGGTAGCCGGGTGGCCCGCCTACCAGGTGTTCATGACCGAGCGCGTCGGCCGGGAAAACCTCGTCGAGGCGAACGCCAAGATCGGCGTCGCCGACTCCGCCGCGCAGCTCGTGGGGCCGGGCCTCGCCGGCGCGCTGATCCAATGGCTCACCGCTCCCTTCGCCATCCTGCTTGACGCCTTCTCGTTCTTCCTTTCGGCATGGATGCTTCGCGGCATCTCCCCGAAAGAGTCGGATGCGCCCAAGCCCCGCGTACGTGAGCTCGGCACCGAGATCCGCGAGGGGCTCGAAATCGTGTGGCACGACCGCACGCTGCGCTCCCTCGTCTGGTCGGTCGGGATCTGGCAGATATGCCGCCACGCGTTCATCGCGACCGTGGTCCTCTTCGCGGCGCGCGAGCTCGGCTTCTCGGCGGGCCACGTCGGCCTGCTCTTCATGACCGCCGGGCTGGGATCGCTCGCCGCCGCGGGCGTCACGGCGCACCTCAACCAGCGCTTCGGCATGGGCCGGACGATGCTGGGCGGGGTCGGCGGCACTGGTGTCGCTTGGCTGGTGATCGGCGCCTCGTCGGGATCGTTCTGGGTGGCCTCGCTGCTCTTTGGCGGTGGCCTCTTCCTGCTCGACCTCGCGGCGATGATCTTCTTCATCAACTACCTGTCGCTGCGCCAGGCGCTCACGCCCGACCGCCTGCTGGGGCGCGTCACGGCGACGCTGATCTCGCTCACGGTCGCCGCCGCGCCCCTCGGCGGACTTGCCGGCGGCTGGGTCGGCGACCACCTCGGCCTGCGCGCGGCCATGCTGATGGCGGGCGCGGGCGCGGTGGTCCTCGCGGGCCTGTTGACGTGGCTCTCGCCGTTGGCGCGGATGCGCGAGCTGCCCGGGCCGCAGGAGCCGGTCATCACCGAAAGCGTGACCGAGGAGCTCGCCCAGGGGTAATGGGCGGTGCAGGTGACGCCCCGGCTTTCTGCCATGCGGAAACCGCAGGCGAATCCGGGGGGTAGGCGCGATGCGTCAAAGAGGTATCCCAACGCCGGCGGCATTGTCCGCCCACCCCGGACACCCGATAATGCTGGCCGCCCTGGCCCTCGGAGAATTCCATGCAGACGACCGAAGCCGTGGTCGCGATCATGGGCATGGTGGTGAGCTTCGGCCTGCCCCTGCTCCTGGTCGCGATCATCCTTTACTACAAGCACCGCAAGCTGCGCATGACGCATGCGACGATCGCGGCGCTCGCGGAGAAGGGCCTGCCGGTGCCCCCCGAGCTGCTCGATCCGCCGCGCAAGAGCCATGCGGGGCTGCGCGGGGGCCTGGTGCTGGTGGCCCTCGGCATCGCGCTATCCATCTTCCTGCAGGAAGTCGGCGTGCCGTGGTCGATCGGCCTCATCCCGGGCCTGATGGGCGTGGCCTTGCTGCTCGCCTGGGCGATCGAGACGCATTCGAAGGGCTGATGACCCCGTCCGCGGCGTCCACGGACGCCGAACTGATCCTCGCGGTCCTCGAGCGCGACGATCGGCAAGCCTTCTCGCTACTGGTGCTGCGACACCAGTCGAAGGTGCGCACGGTGCTGCGCCGCCTCGCCAAGGGCGACGTGGCGCTCGCCGACGACCTCGCGCAGGAAACCTTCGTGCTCGCCTGGCGCAAGCTCGCTTCGTTCCGCTTCGAGGCGCGCTTCTCGACCTGGCTCTACCGCATCGCCTTCAACGCCTGGCAGAGCGAGGCGCGCAAGCATCGCGAGGTGCTGCTCGACCTCGACGACGAAGGCCCGCAGGGACCCGAGCGTTACGAAGAGATGCCTGACATCGCCGCGCGTGTGGACCTCGAGCGCGCGATGGCGGAGCTGAGCGACGGGGAGCGGGCTGCAATCGGCGCGTGCTACTACGCCGATCTGTCGCACGAGGAGGCGGCGGCCGCGCTCGGCATGCCGCTCGGTACCGTCAAGACACACGTATTGCGCGCCAAGGCCAAGCTCAGGGCACGGCTCGCGAAGGAGAAAACGCGATGAACCTCCCCACCCCGATGGACAAGCTCGACCGCCTGCTGCGCCACGATGCGCAGCTCGATCTTCCCGACGACGGCTTCACCGCGCGCGTGCTGGGCGCACTGCCTGCGCGCGCCGCGCGCACCGACCGCGCGTGGCTCAAGCCCGCCCTCATTCTCGGCTCGGCCGCCCTGGGCAGCGCGCTCGCCGCCGCGTTCGCCGGCACCTCGATCCCGCAGGGATTCCTCGACCTGGCCGAGATGCGCGGCCTCACGCCCGCGGCCATCACCGGCCTGGCGATGACCGCGGCCCTAGTCCTCTCCGCCC
>Ga0209647_1001083_pt1 | contig 23956 bp, 25 predicted proteins | sample GraSoi_2013_60cm_FD_185827 | JGI IMG/M metagenome (GOLD analysis project Ga0209647, IMG submission 185827) | Grasslands soil microbial communities from the Angelo Coastal Reserve, California, USA - Sample 9_17_2013_60cm (SPAdes) (version 2) | ecosystem: Environmental > Terrestrial > Soil >... | reverse complement strand
AAGGTTCAGTACGTCTTGTGCCTCTTACTTTCGCAGCACGCACTTCTCGTAGAGGTTCCTGAACCTTCTCTGCGGGTCGTAGCGTGCCTTGAGCTCTTCGTACGCGGGCCGGTTGTAGAGCAGCCAGAATTCATCTTCGGGATAGTAGGAATCCGAGTAGAGCGATTTCACTCCCCCGAGCTCCGCGACCTTGCGCTCAATCTTGCGGTTGTAATGACCCGGCTCGCGCCGCACCGGGTCCTGCACCACGTCCCAGAATCCGAAGTTCACGTACAAGGTCCCGGGATCGACCTGATAGAGCGGGAATTTCGCTTCAGCATCGTATCCGCCGATGGGGCAGATCCAGACCGGCAGGATGCCGATCTCCTCGAGGAAGAACGCGAGGAACTCCGGTGCCCGCGCGATCGGGATGTCCACGTCCTGTATTACCGACTCCGGGTACTTCCCGCTCAACCGGGAGAAGGCACGGGTGAAACCCCACTTGCTGTTCCAGCGCATCACTTTCGCGTAGGTGGTCGAGTTGAGGCGCTTTCGCCCCATGAGCCTGCGGACCAGCGGGTTCTGCGCGAGGAGGTTCTTCGAGCACCAGAACCAATCGGTGTCCCAGCGCCAGATGAAGTCTTTTGTGGCCAGCCAGTCGGTCTTCTTCTCGCGGATCGAGCGGTAGTAGATGTGTTCGAACGTGTAATCGCTCGCGTGCGGCGCCAGGTCGGCGAAGCGGCCGAGCGTGATGAACATCTCCCCGCCCGAGAACACAGTCCCGTCGATGAAATCGGCGTCCTTGGCGCGGCAGCGCGCTTCGAGGTCCTCGAAATAGCGCTTCGGATCGGCATGGCGAACGTGCTCGATGCGTACGTAGGGCTTCACCGGCACGGTGCGCGTCGTGACCTTGAGCGCGTAGCCGAGCGTGCCGTAGGAATTCGGAAAGCCGAAGAAAAGGTCGCTGTGCTCGTTCTCCGGCGTGCAGCTGACGATGCTGCCGTCGGCGAGCAGCACCTCGAGCGCGAGCAGCGTGTCGTGCACCAGCCCGTAGCGAAACGAGGACGCCTCGATGCCGACGCCCGCGGCGGCGCCGCCCAGTGTGATGGATTTCAGCTGCGGGACGACGCAGGGCATAACGCGGTGCGCGAGCGTCGCGTCGACCAGGTCGGCATAGGTCGTCATGCCCTCGGCCGAGACGCGCGCTCGCCCGACGTCGACTTCCACCACGTCGTTGAAGCCCGAGAGATCGACGCGCGGCCGCGCCTGCCGCTCGCGGTCGCGGAACAGGTTCGACGTGCTCTTTGCGAGGCCGATGCCGCCGCGGCCGCCGCCGGCCAGCTCAGCGCGCAGCCGCGCGAGCTTGCTCTCGTGGCTGTTCACTGGTGTAGAGGAAGGCGCGGCTCATCGGATAATTGTCGCCGACGTTGCCTTTGCTCACTACGATCTGGAAGAGGTGCGTCTTGCCATGGGGTGAGCGGAACATCTCGGCGCACGACCAGAGGTAGGTCCGCCAGATTCGGCGGAACCTCTCGTCGAATTTCCCGGGATTGAGCTTGTGCACCCGCTCCCAATTACGGTCGAAGCGCCGCGCCCAGTCGTCGAGCGTCAGCGCGTAGTTGCGCCGCAGGTTCTCGATGTCCACGACCTCCAGTCCGCAGCGCTCGCACCAGTCGATCGCTGCGGCGAGGCTGGGAATCCAGCCGCCGGGGAAGATGTACTTGCGTATCCAGAACTCGGTGTCGCGCACGCCGACGTGGCCGATGAAGTGGATCACCCCCAGCCCGCCCGGCTTGAGATACTCGGCGTGGGCGCGGATCACCTCCGGAAGCTGGTCGCGCCCCGCGTGCTCGAGCGTCCCGATCGAGAGCAGCTTGTCGAACTGGCGCGGCACCTCGCGGAAGTCGCGCTCCAGCACCTCGACCTTGCCTTCGAGGCCGCGGCGCTTGATCTCGGCGCGCGTTTCCTGGACCTGTTCGGTGGTGGTGTTGATGCCGGTGCCGAGCGCGCCGTACTTCTCCCAGGCGTAGAAGAGCAGGTTGCCCCAGCCGCTGCCGATGTCGGCGAAGGTGTCGCCTCGCTTGAGCAGGACCTTGCGGCACACGTGGTCCATCTTGGCGACCTGCGCTTCCTCGAGCGTCTTGGATCCGTCGGCGAACCAGGAGCAGGTGTAGGCCATGCCGACCTCGTCGAGCCATTCCCGGTAGAAGTCCTGTCCCGGCCCGTAGTGAAAGCGCGCGTTCGCCTTCGCCCGCGCGATCGAGGCGTTGCTGTAGAGGAGCTCGTGCCACCAGTTGCGCACCCTGACGAGGAAAGTCGGGCGGTCGTCGAACCCGGCATCCAAGGCGGCGCGGAAAGCGAGCGCGAGGCTGCCTTCCACGTCGATATCTCCGTTGAAATAGGCCTCCAGAAAGCCGACGTGGCCGAACAGCAGCACCCGCCACGCCGCGCGGGCGCTGCGGATGATGATCGTGGCGTCGGGCCGCCGCTCGTGGTTCTGCCAGGAAGAGCCGTCGGCGAAGACGACGCGGAAACAGACCTCGGTCTTCGCGCCGATCTCCTCCATGGTCTTCTTGAATTGCCTGTTCATGATCTCTCTGAAATGCCGGTGTGCGAGGCGCGATCTTGACAGTTTTTTGCTTCAAATAGAAGTCGCGGGCGACGGCGGTGGAAGGGAGCTTACCCGTGACGACGGCTGTTCTGCTAGTCTCTGGGGCCCGTCCGGCCCGCCTCGACTCGAGCTCGAATGAAAAACGCTCTGCGCCCCTTCATCGCCGCGCTCGCCCTCGCTTTCGCCTGCGCGCATGCGCAGGCTCCGTCGGAGGCGCTGTTCCGCTCGATCGAGAACGGCGACTTCGACGAGTTCTCCCGCCTGGTCGATACCGGGATCGACCTTTCTGCGAATAACAAGCTGGGCGAGACACTCCTTTACGTCGCCGCCGAGAAAGGCCAGCTCGAAATGGCGAAGCTGCTCATCGCCAAGGGGGCGGACGCGAAGGCGCGGACGCCCAACGGCGAGGGCGTGTTGCACGCGGCCGCTATGATTGAGAGCACGGCGCTCATGACGGTGCTGATCGAGGCGGGCGCCGACAAGAATTCTGCGAACAACGACGGCGAGACGCCGCTCCTCTGGGCTGCCATGACCGGAACGTTTCTCGCGGTGAAGGCGCTCGCCGACGCGGGTGCGGACCTCGACGTCCAGGACGTGCGCCTGGCCAACACGGCGCTGCACGCCGCGGTTTCCCACGACGATATCGTGATGATTCACTACCTGATCTCCAGGAAAGTGCGTACTGACCTGCGCAACAACGCGGGCCTCACGGCGCCCGAGCTCGCCGAAGTCCGCGGGCACGGCTCGGTGAAGCTCTTCGAGCGCTAGCATGCTCCGGGACCGCAGGATCATTTTCGCCGCGAGTTTCCTGCGCGCGGTCGCCAACGGCCTGATCGGCGTTCTCGCCGGCATCTATCTCGCCCAGCTCGGGCTTGACCCGGCGGCCTGGGGCGCGGTCCTTGGCGCCGGAATCGCCGGTACGGCCGTGGGCGCGGCGGGGGTCATGTTCTGGGGCGACCGCATCGGCCGCAAGCGCTGGCTGGTCGGGCTCGGGGTGCTCGCCGCAGCGGGCGGCATCGTCTTTGCCTTTTCCTCCCAGATCGTGGTGCTCGGCGTCGCCGCGTTTCTCGGCATGCTGAATTCGCTCGGCAAGGACCGTGCTGCCGCGCTTGCGATCGAACAGGCGATCCTGCCTTCCACCGGCGACGACGCCAGCCGCACGCGCGCCTTCGCTTGGTACAACGTGATCCAGGACGTTGGGCACGCCCTCGGCGCCGCGCTCGCGGTGCTTCCGCCGCTGCTGCGCGATTTCGCGGGGGTGGATCCGGTCGATTCGCTGCGCGCCGCGGTGATCCTATACGCGGCGCTCTACGCCGTGACCGCGGTTCTCTACCTCAGCCTGTCGTCGCAGGCCGAAGCGCCGACTGCGGCGCTCCGGATCGAGGTGATCCCGCAAAGCCGCTCCATACTCACCAAGATGTCCTTCCTCTTCGCGCTGGACAGCTTCGCCGGCGGCTTCCAGGGCAGCGCGCTCTTCGCATATTTCTTTCACGCGCAGTTCGGCGCGTCCGAGGCGGCGATCGGCATGCTATTCGTCGGTGCGCGCATCATGAACGCGTTCTCGCACCTGGGCGCCGCCTGGCTCGCCGCGCGCATCGGCCTCGTGAACACCATGGTGTTCACGCACACGCCCTCGAGCCTGCTTACCTTCACCATTCCGTTCACTGGGAGCTTCGAAATCGCGGCGGTGCTGTTCCTCCTGCGCGAGGGGCTCTCGGAAATGGACGTTCCGACGCGGCAGTCCTACCTCATGGCGGTGGTGCGTCCCGAGGAGCGCACCTTCGCGGGCGGCGTGACCAACCTCGCGCGCATGTGCGCGCGCGCCATCGCCCCCGTTTTCGCGGGCAGCGCCATGCAGGCGCTGACCCTGGGCGCCCCGATCATGGCCGCGGCGGGATTGAAGGTCCTCTACGACGCGCTGCTGTACGTGTCGTTCCGCAAGCTCAAGGCACCGGAGGAGCGGTAGGTCGAACCGAGGAGGCCGCAGCAATGACCGGACGATATCTCGAGGACTTCGCGGTAGGGCAGACCTTCGGCTCCGGACGCTTGCGGGTCGAGAAGGAACGGATCAAAACTTTCGCCGCCGAATTCGATCCGCAGCCCTTCCATCTCGACGAAGAGGCCGCGCGCGGTTCGATATTCCGGGGCTTGGCGGCGAGCGGCTGGCACACCGCCTCGATGACCATGCGGCTGCTGGTCGAAAGCGAGTTGAAGCCCGCGGGCGGGATCGTCGGCGCGGGCTTCGACGAGTTCCGCTGGCCGCAGCCCGTGCGGCCCGGCGATGAGCTGCATCTCGAGAGCGAAGTCCTCGAAGTGCGGCCTTCGAAATCCCGTCCGGAGCAGGGGTTGATCAAGGTGAGGACGACGACGAAAAATCAGAACGATGAGCCCGTGCAAGTCTCCATCGGCAATCTCGTCGTCCCGCGGCGGCCTGCGTAGCTAGGAATCTTGGCGGATCATCGCCTTCAGAAGCCGATTTCCGGAGGGTCTTTTTTGAGCATCCCGCCAGGGTCTCTGCGGGTGCCATGGCCGGTCGCTCTTCGGTGTGACGCCCTTGCCCGTATTCCGGGCCAGTTTCCCAAGCCGCCCGATCGCCAGAGTTGCGGCTTCGATGTTCCCCCGGTGCGCCGTGCTTTCCGCATTCGTCCCCGGCGGTTTCCTCTTACGCGGGAGCAGTTCGTACAGTTTGCCAAGCGCCCAGCTGCATGACACCGGGACACCGGACTCTTTTTCCTTCTCCTGACGCCGCGTCTCGATGCTCGCAAGGGCGTCGATCACTTCGGGGGTTGCATGCACCGTATTCATCTGGCGATCCTTCTGGACATCAAGACGCTCGCAAGTGCGCATCGATCAACATCTTCGCGGCGCGGGCAACGTTCCTTGCCGGGCCGCGTACCCCTAGCGTCTGGGTAGTGACCTGGGCGCCTTCCATCAGGAGAAACAGCTGGTCGGCCAGGAGCCTCGGCTCCCGAGCCCCCATCTGGGTGCAAATCTGGACAAGCCGGGCGCGCAACTTCGCCTTGTGTACCTCGATCACTTTTCTCGCCGGGTGATCTTTCTCCGTAAGTTCCACCGCCGCGTTCGCCATGGGGCAGCCTCGAGCCTTGGGATCGGCGACGTGCTTGGCCAGCAGAGCGAAGGCGGCCTTGACCTGCATGCGGGGATCCTTGGGATGCCGGCTCGCCATAGCGTCCCAGGTCTGCCAGAAATTGGCGTCGTGCTCGCGCAGCCATTCAGCCACCAGCTCGTCCTTGGAAGGGAAGTTCCGGTACAGGCTCATCTTGGTCGTGTCGGCCTCTGCGGCAATCGTTTCCACGCCGACCGCGCGGATTCCCTTGAGGTAGAAGAGCTCGGAGGCCGTGTCGAAGATGCGTTGCCGGGCGCTCGGACGGCTCGCGTCCCGCTTCCGGAGAGGCGATTGTCCGTTGATCTTGGGGTTTCTGATCATGTCCAATCTTTGATTGACAAGAGAGTTACCGGTCAGTATCATACCACCTGCTTCTGGAAGCGACCAGTCAGTATCTCACCGCTAGTATCTCACCGCTTTTGCTGGCAGTCGGATGGATGGGGGCAGCAAGGCGGGCCAATTTCAAGTCGATCGGCGGTCAGTAGGATGCGTACCAGTGTTTCGTTCGAGGCGGCCTGGCGGGATCTGAATCGCAGGTCCGCGGTCCTTTGGCTCCTGTTCTTTGGCTGCATTCCCGGAATGTTGCTGCTTGTTGACCCGCTGAGCGAGCTGTTTTTCCGAGATGGACCGTTTCTCGTACTCGTTTTTGCGCTTGCCTGGATGCCCGCGATCGCCTGGGCTGGAAGTCGAATGGCGAGTTTCATATGTCCCCGTTGCACCAGAGCGTTCTTCGAGGACCGGTACTTTTTCTGGCCTCTCAAGCGCGGCTGCGCTCATTGCCACCTAGCAAAGTGGGCGAAAGACATATCGCCGGCGGCAATCGGCGCAAAGCGCGTTTCCGCAGAGTTCTCTTAACTACTGGCCCCAAATTGAGGATCAACTGTCATGATGAAAATCCGTCCCTTGCACGACCGCGTTGTGGTGGAGCGTCTCGATGAGGAGCGCAAGTCCGCAGGCGGAATTGTCATCCCCGACAACGTTGCCGAGAAGCCCGACCAGGGCGAGGTCATCGCCGTCGGGAAAGGCAGGATTCTCGAGGACGGCAAGGTGCGCCCCCTCGACGTCAAGGTCGGCGACCGCATCCTGTTCGGCAAGTTTTCCGGCCAGGCCGTGAAAATCGAAGGCACCGAGTACCTCGTGATGCGTGAAGACGACATCATGGGCATCGTCGCGAAGTAAGACCAACCCATTCAGGAGCAAACATGTCTGCCAAAGATGTCCGGTTTCATGAGTCCGCGCGCCACAAGATGCTTGCGGGCGTCAACATTCTCGCCGATGCGGTCAAGGTGACCCTCGGCCCCAAGGGGCGCAACGTGATTCTCGAGCGCTCCTACGGCGCACCCACGATAACCAAGGACGGCGTGTCGGTCGCGAAAGAAATCGAGCTGAAGGACAAGTTCGAGAACATGGGCGCGCAGATGGTGAAGGAAGTCGCATCCAAAACTTCCGATGTCGCCGGCGACGGCACCACCACCGCCACGGTGCTGGCGCAATCGATCGTCAAGGAAGGGATGAAGTTCGTCGCTTCCGGAATGAACCCGATGGACTTGAAGCGCGGGATCGATAAGTCGGTCATCGCGGTGGTCGAGGAGCTGAAGAAGATCTCGAAGGCGTGCACCACCAGCAAGGAAATCGCGCAGGTCGGCGCCATTTCGGCCAATGCGGACAGCGAGATCGGCAAGATCATCTCGGACGCAATGGAGAAAGTCGGCAAGGAGGGCGTGATCACGGTCGAGGACGGCAAGGGGCTGCAGACCGAGCTCGAAGTGGTCGAGGGCATGCAGTTCGACCGGGGCTATCTGTCGCCTTATTTCATCAACAACGCCGAAAAGCAGATGTCGGTGCTGGACAATCCCTACGTGCTTCTGTACGACAAGAAGGTTGCCAACGTCCGCGACCTGCTGCCGCTCCTGGAGCAGGTGGCGAAGGCCGGACGGCCGCTGCTCGTCATCGCCGAAGAAGTCGAAAGCGAAGCCCTCGCGACCCTCGTGGTCAACAATCTGCGCGGCATCCTGAAGACCTGCGCGGTGAAGGCGCCGGGGTTCGGCGACCGCCGCAAGGCTATGCTCGAGGACATCGCCGTTCTCACCGGCGGCCAGGTCATTGCCGAAGAAGTCGGGTTGACCCTCGAGAAGGCAACGCTCAAGGATCTTGGCCAGGCGAAGCGCGTCGAAGTGGACAAGGAAGAAACGACCCTTATCGACGGGGCCGGCGATCCCAAGGCGATAGAGGCCCGGGTGAAGAGCATTCGCACCCAGATCGAGGAAGCCACCAGCGACTACGACAAGGAAAAACTGCAGGAGCGGGTGGCGAAGCTCGCTGGCGGGGTTGCCTTGGTCAAGGTGGGTGCTGCAACCGAAATCGAAATGAAAGAGAAGAAGGCGCGCGTCGAAGACGCGCTGCACGCGACCCGCGCGGCGGTCGAGGAAGGCATCGTCCCCGGCGGCGGCGTGGCTTACATCCGTGCCCGCGGCGCCCTGGACCAGATCAAGGGCGACAACCCCGACCAGGAGGCCGGCATCAAGATCGTGCGCCGCGCCCTGGAAGAGCCCTTGCGCCAGATCGTCGCAAACGCGGGCGAAGAGCCCTCGGTGGTGATGAACAAGGTCGCCGAAGGCAACGGCAACTTCGGCTTCAATGCCCAGACCGAGACCTACGGCGATCTCGTCGAGATGGGCGTCGTCGATCCGACCAAGGTCGCGCGCACGGCTCTGCAGAATGCAGCTTCGGTTGCCGGCCTGCTCCTCACCACCGAAGCGATGGTGGCCGAACTGGTCGAGGAGAAAGAGGGCGCCAGCCCTGGTGGTCGCAGCATGGGCGGCATGGGTGGCATGCCAGGGATGGATATGTAAGGCCCGACCGATTGATTTCCGCCCCTTTCGACGAAACTGCAAAGAAATCCCGTGGTCAGTGACCTGAATCTGGAACTCGGAAAATTGCTCGATCGATACGACGAGAAGCGCCGTGCCGTCGAGGAGAGGAGACAGCAGGTCAAGACGGACGAGGACAACAGGTAGCAGAATTTGTGTGGGCTGTCGGGCTCATCGTGTCCGTCAGCGGCAGCCGAAAAAAAGGCCCGGAACGGGGTTGCCGTTGCCGGGCCTTCGAGTGTTTATCAGAAAGGTAGGTATAAACACTCATTTACACCCGTTTCAATCATCCCCCCTTACTCCAAGACGTTCTGTGCGCTGGCGCACATAAAAAAGGCCCGGAACGGACTGCCGTTGCCGGGCCAGGGACTTCGAGTGTTTATCAGGGAGGAGATATACACCCAATGCGATCATCCCCCTCCACTCCGAGGTGTTCTGTGCGTTTGCGCACATAAGGGCAATATTAATATCCAGGGGCGCCTGATAGGCCGTTCAGGCCACCACCCTTGCCGGTTCAAACCGCAGCGCCGGCTCTTTTCGGTCGTTCATAGGATTGTTGCAACGATGCGACCTCCCGGCTCTTCTGCTCGGTGATGTCATACCCCGCGATGAAGATCGCCTGGTGCTCCGAATCGAACCCCCGGTGCCACGAGAACCATTTGAATGTGCCGTCCTGGCACCGCAAGCCGAATTCCATCGGGTCGAAACTGTCCTCGGCGAGGAGCCGTTCCACCAGCGCGATGGCGGCCTGCCCATGCTGCTGCAGCAACTCGCGCAGCGGCCGGTCCAGTAACTCTTGCGCGGGATATCCGAGAATTTTCTCCCACGCCGGGCTGAGAAATTTCAGCTTGCCGTCGAAACCGGCGATGCCGAGCAAAACAGGCGCCGGGTCGGAGGCGAGCCTGCGCTTGCCGCGCATGAGGCCGGTGAGACGAGATAGGAAGCGGGTGCCGTTCATCGTAACTCCTGTCAGACCCGATTATCTCCAACACCTCGAGGCGCTCTGTGCGCCAGCGCACAGAAGGAGGGAGTTTTCACCCCATACCGGGCATTTTTCCCCGTAAGCCGGGTGTCGAGATTCTGACTCGCGGCCCGCGGTCGAGGATTGTCGATGGACGATGACACCGATCAACGACAGCCGCGTGAAACACCTTCTGTACGCTGACGGACATAAGGCGTACGATATGCGGTCTGCCAGGAGGAAAGGGGATCTTGCTTTTGCCACGGTCTTAACGGAGGAGACCATGAGTAAGAATCTCGCCAGCCCGACTCCCGCTCAAAACCATCTGCTCGCCGCGCTGCCCGTGGCGGACTATGAGCGCCTGCAAGCCGACCTCGAGCGCGTGCCGCTGCCGCTCGGCATGGCGGTCTACGAGTCCGGTGCCAAATTGGATTACGTGTATTTCCCCACCGACTGCATCGTGTCGCTCCTCTACGTCATGAAAAGCGGAGCGTCGGCGGAAATCGCGGTCGTGGGCTATGAAGGCCTGGTCGGCGTCGCCCTGTTCATGGGGGGGGAATCCACGCCCAGCCGGGCAGTGGTGCAAAGCGCCGGGTACGCGTACCGCCTCCCGTCGAAAATCCTCAAGAGGGAATTCGAGCAAAGCGGTCCCTTGCAGCATCTGCTGCTGCGCTACACGCAGGCGCTGATCACGCAGATGGCGCAGACCGCCGTTTGCAACCGGCATCATGCGGTGGAGCAGCAGCTGGCCCGCTGGCTGCTGTTGAGCCTGGACCGCCTGCCCTCGAGCGAGCTGCACATGACGCAGGAACTGATAGCGAACATGCTGGGAGTGCGTCGCGAGGGCGTCACGGAGGCGGCGGTAAAGCTGCAGACGGCCGGATTGATTCAGTACAATCGCGGGCACATCTTGGTGCTCGACCGGCCAGGCCTGGAAGAGCGGGTCTGCGAGTGCTACGCAGTGGTCAAACGCGAAACGGATCGCCTGCTCCCCGCCAAGACTGCGGCCTGATGCCGCATCCGGGCATGCGCCGGACTAGGCCGCCGAGGACATCGGCGACGCCGGATGATCCGCGGCATTTCGGACTGCTCCATTCGAACTAAGGCTCGCCTCGCGGCCCGATCTCACGGCCTCTCTGTGCGTCGGCGCACATACGGTCCGCACTTGTTCACGCTAATCTTTCGCTGTCCGCTCGTCCCGTCCTGGCAGAGGCGAGCAAACCGGAAAACCCCATGCGAGTCGCGAGCCGAGCACCCGTTGCAAACAACATGCTTGCCGCCTTGCCGCACAGGCAGTATCGGCGCTTGCTCGCCGGTCTGGAATCGGTCGCGTTGACTTTCGGTGAAGTCCTGTACGAACCGGGGGAGCGGATCCGGCATGTCTACTTTCCGAACGACTCGCTCGTCTCCTTGCTGACGGTGGTAGAGGGCCATTTGGCCCTGGAAGTCGGCATGGTCGGCCGTGAGGGCATGGTCGGTGTTCCCCTGTCCTTGGGAACCGACGTTTCGCCTGTTCGCGCGCTGGTGCAGGGAGCGGGAGTGGCCATGCGGATGAAGTCGGCGCGCTTTTCCGAAGAAATCCGGAAAATCCCGCAATTGCGCCAAGAGGTCAGCCGCTATACCCGTGCATTGATGGCCCAGATCACCCAAACCGCCGCTTGCAACCGCTTCCACGTCGTCGAGGCGCGCCTTGCCCGATGGCTGCTGATGACGCGGGACCGTATGCGGTCGGACGAATTCCGACTTACGCACGCATTTCTGGGACACATGCTTGGAGTGCGGCGGGTCGGTGTCACTATGGCCGCGCGCGCATTGCAAAAAAGAAAGCTGATCGGTTACAGCCGCGGCAGGATCAAGATCCTCGACGGTCGACGCCTCGAAGGCACCGCCTGCTCGTGTTACGAAGTCGTCAGGGACATGAACGGCGGCGGCGCAAAGGATTAGCCGCGGCCGAAAAAAGGTCCTGCAACCGCATTGCCCTTACCCCGCCAGCGCGTACCGCCTTCCGGCTTCACGCGGAATCCGCGGCCTTCCGATGCAGTTGCCCCTCGTACAGTGCCCGCACGGTTTCTATCGTGTCGGCTTCTGTCGCGCTCTTGTCCTCGCGGTAGCGCTTGACGCGCGCGAAGCGCAGCGCGAAGCCGCCCGGGTAATGCGGGCTCGCCTGGATTTCATTGAACGCGATCTCGGCGACGAGCCCCGGCCGCACGTGCACGACGTGGCGCTCGCGCGAGGTCTCGAGTGAGAGCAGGCGCTCGGTCTGCCAGGCGAGCATCTTGTCGGTCATGCCTTTGAAGGTCTTGCCGAGCATGACGAAGCCGCCCGTGGCGGGATCGAGCGCACCGAGGTGCAGGTTGGAGAGCCGGCCCTTGCGACGGCCGCTGCCCCATTCTGCCGCGATGACGGCGAGGTCGAGCGTGTGTGCCTCCTTGATCTTCAGCCAGCCGGCGCCGCGGCTTCCGGCCTCGTACGGAGCCTCCAGCGCTTTCGCCATGACGCCTTCGTGGCCGCGCGCGAGCGCGTCGTCGTAGAAAGCCCGCGCGGCTTCCTTGTCGCCGGTGACAAGGCGCGGGATGAGGATCTTCGCCGGCAGAAATTTCGCGAGCGCGTCGAAGCGCTCCCGCGCGGGTCTTGGGGTGAGATCCTCGCCCTCGGCGAGCAGGCAGTCGAAGAAAAAGACGCTGAGCGGATACGCCGCACGTAACGCGTCCACGTCGAGCTTGCGCCCGAAGCGGCGCATGGTTTCCTGGAAAGGGTAGGGCGTGCCCTCGGGCTTGAGCGCGATCGTCTCGCCGTCGAGGATCACTTCGCGCGCGGGGCACTCCTGCAGCGCCGCGGCGATCTCGGGCACGGCGGAGGTGACTTCGTTCAGGCTGCGCGTATAGACTCGGACTTGACCGCCCGACTTGTGCACCTGCACGCGGGCGCCGTCGAGCTTCCACTCGAAGGCCGCCGGTCCCAGGCGTTCGATCGCGTCTGCCACGTCCTCGGCGGGCTGAGCGAGCATCGGCTGCACCGGCCGGAAAACCTCGAGCGCGAAGCGCGCAAGGCCCGATTCGCCTTCGGTGAGCGCGGCTTCGGCGACTGCGGGTAGGCCGCCCGCCCGCATCGCCGCCGAGCGCACCCGTTCAGGCCGGAGCGTCGCCGCTTTTGCGATGGCCTCGAGCATGATCCCTTCGAGCGCGCCCTGGCGCAGCTCGCCAAGCAACAGCCGCGCGAGAAAATCCTGCTCGGGCGCGGTCGCGCGCGCGAAAAGCTCCGCGAGCAGGTGCGCCCGCCCGGCGGCCGAGCCTTCCCCTTTGATCTGCGCGAGGCGTGCGAGCGCTTCGTCGACTTGCGCGAGCGTGAGCCGGGGCGCGCTCGCGGGTGTCGCGGCCAGCGCGTCCTTGAGGGTCGCGTAGCCGATGCCGATCCTGCCCTGGCGCGTCTCGCCGCTGAGATACGCCACGCCCAGCGCGATTTCCGACGCATCGAGTCGTCGCAGGCACTCCGCGAGCGCGTCGATTTTCGCGAGGCGGCTGCGCGTTCCCGCGACGCGCTCGGAGGCGGCGAGCAATTCGCCGAGCAGCATGATTTCTCTTCGGGATAAGATGGCGAAGCTTATCAAATTGCGTGATGAACGACGTGGCCAAGATCATCCGCCGCATCGAAGAGCTCGGACAGCTTGTCGGTAAAGAGATCGCCGTCACCGACTGGTTCACCGTGAGCCAGGAGCGCATTGACGTCTTTGCCGGCGCGACCGAGGATTACCAGTGGATCCACGTCGACCGCGAGCGTGCGGTGAAGGAATCGCCCTACGGAACGACCGTCGCGCACGGTTTTCTCACGCTGTCCCTGCTGCCGCGCCTGATGGGGCAGGCAGTCGAGATCCAGGGCATGCCTCTGGGGATCAACTACGGCCTGAATCGCGTGCGCTTCTCCGGCCCCGTTCCGGCCGGCTCGCGCGTGCGTGCGCGCTTCCGGCTCGCGGCCGTCGAGGACATCGACCGGGGCGTGCAGATCACGTGGAACGTCACCGTCGAGCGCGAAGGCGAGGCGAAGCCCGTGCTCGTCGCAGAATGGCTCACGCGCCGCCACGAGTAGAAGGCCGGGGGTAGGCATGATCCGGCCGGGAAGTTTTTCTGTCGCCGAGGAACTTCAGACTTCTTTCTGGCGTCCCACCCACAAGTGCCGCCCGGTCGGAAAGCTCACGAAACGCGCCCCCGGCCTGCGTTCCGTGGCCGAGCGGCTTCCGCTGCGCCGAGTTCGTCCCGATAGCTGAAATACGTGAACAGGATCAACCCCGTCGCCACGGAGGCGGAAATGCCCAGATACGCGCTTTGTTCGATTTTTCATCGGCTGTGAATCCCGCGGCAGCAGGTCGACGTCCCATTGTAGTCAAGCGTGGCAGGCAGCATATTGGTGATACCGAGCAATTTTTCAGGACAGGACGCGTCGTAGCATACCAATGTGGGAAGCATGGGCGCTCGCCGCACTCGCCTTGCTCGCCTGGCTGTGGTTCGACAGCATGCGGGCGCGCGAGCACGCGGTCGCGGCGGGTTCGCTCGCCTGCGAGCGCGACCGCCTGCAGTTCCTCGACGAGACCGTGGAGTGCGTGTCGCTTCGCCCCGCGCGCGACGGAAACGGGCGAGTCGCCCTGCGGCGAGTGTACCGGTTCGAATTCTCCGACAACGGCGACAACCGGCGCGCCGGCAGCATCGTCATGATGGGCGGCGAGGTAGAATCGCTCACCATGGAACCGTACCTTTTGCGGTGAGTCTTCCTGCGTGGATCATGCAGAAGTGGCTCGACGGCACCGTTGTCAACCAGAAGCGCTGGACAGAGACCCTGTTCACGCTGCAGGTGGAGGCCGACATCGCCCGGTTCGAGGCGGGGCAGTTCGCCAAGCTCGCGCTCGCGGTGGAGGGCGGGATGGTCGCGCGCCCCTACTCTTTCGTGAACGCGCCCACGGAGCGTCCGCACGAGTTCTATTACGTGACGCTGCCGAACGGGCCGCTCACGCAGCGGCTGTGCAAGCTCGAAGCGGGGGACGCGATCTACCTCGCGCCACGGCCGGCCGGGTTCCTCGTTCTCTCGGAAATTCCCGACGGGGAGAACCTCTGGCTGATATCGACGGGAACGGGAATCGGCCCTTTCCTGTCTATCCTGAAGAGCGAAGGCCCCTGGCTGCGCTTCAAGCAGGTGGTTCTGGTTCACGCGGTGCGCCATGCCGAGGAGCTGACCTACCGCGACAGCCTCTCGCGGCTGCTGGGGGAGCACAGGGAACAGATGCGGGTAGTCTCGTTCGTGAGCCGGGAAAATAAACCTGGAACGCTCCACGGACGCATCCCCCTCGCGATCGAGGGAGGTCGCCTGGAGGCGGCGGCGGGCGTGGCGCTTTCTGCAAAGACCTCTCAGGTTATGCTTTGCGGCAACCCGGAGATGGTGACCGATACGCACGCAACGCTCGCGCGGCGCGGCATGAAGAAACACCGGCGCCGCGAGCCGGGCCATATCACGGTGGAAAACTACTGGTGAAGAAGACTGCGCTTGGCTTGTTGCTTGCAATCGGCACGCTGGTGCTCTCGGCCTGCAGCGCGACCCGGGTCGCTTACGACAACGCCGACACCATGCTGCGCTTCATGGCGTCGAGCTATCTGGACCTCGACGCTACGCAGTCTGATGAGCTGACGCCGCGCATCGTGCGATTTCACCAGTGGCACCGGTCGAACGAGCTTCCGGTGTACTCGGCTTTGTTGCGGAGCGCGAGCCAGCGCGCGGCCGAGGGCATCACGGTGGAGGACGTCGCGTGGGGGCTCGTCAACGTGCGCTCGCGCTACCGCAGGTTCGCGGCAAGGGCGGCCGAAGACGCCGCGCCCGTGCTCGCGACGCTCGCGAGCGCGCAGCTCGCAGCGCTCGAGCGCAAGTTCGCCGAAAACAACGAAAAATACGCGAGGGAATTCCTCTCCTCCGACGACAAGGGGCGCCGGCGCGCGCAGCTGAAGCGCATGCTCGGCCGCTTTCGCGAATTTGCCGGCGAACTGACCCCGGACCAGGAGTCCCGCATCGAGCGCTTCGCGCTCGCCCACGAGCGCCACGTCGCATTGCGCTTCGAGGACCGGCAGCGCTGGCAGCGCGATTTCGTCGCGGCGCTCACGCAGGAGCGCAAACCGGAGGAACTCGGCCGGCATCTCGCCGAGATGTTCACCAGACCGGAGCCGCGCCGCTCCGAGGAGTTCGTTCGCGAGGACAGGCGCTGGGACGAGGATCTGGGACAACTCATCGTGGATCTCGACCGGTCGCTCTCCGCGAAGCAGCGCGCGCAGGTAGTCCGGCGCCTTTCCGACTACGCCGAGGACTTCGCCGTTCTCGCCGGAAAAAGAAAGGAAGCCGCGTGAGCCCGCGGCACGCGGCGCGAGCTTTTCTCTCTCTGGCACTGCTCGCAGGGCTTGCCTCGGGCTCGGGCACGGCATGGGCCGCCGGGGGCGAGCTGAAGCCCTGGAGCGGCGGCGCGACGCCGTCCCTCGCGCTGCGCGATCTCCAGGGCAAGGAGCACAAGCTGGCCGACTATCGGGGCAAGGTCGTGGTGCTCAATTTTTGGGCGACCTGGTGCGATCCCTGCCGCGAGGAGATGCCCTCCATGCAGCGGCTGCAGGACAAGCTCGCCGGCAAGCCGTTCGTGATCCTCGCGGTGGACTTCGGCGAGGGCGCGCCGCGGATCAACGAGTTCCTGAAGAAAGTCCCGGTGCGTTTCACGGTGCTGCTGGATCGGGACACCTCCACCGCGACGGCGTGGAAAGTGAAGGTGCTGCCCACCACCCTGGTGCTCGATCCCGAGCTGCGAATCCGGTACTCCGTGGTGGGCGATCTGGAGTGGGATTCTCAATCCGTTGAAGATACGATCAAAAAGCTTCTTTCCCCGGGTTGAAGCGCGCGCCTGACGGGTCCGGCGCGACTTGTGGTCGGGGACGCTTTCGGAGTAAATTGTCCGCTTTGGAATTCGTCCGTATCCGCCGGACCGCGCGCCGATGATCATCCAGCAACGCCTGACTTCACGCAGCTCGCGTTCGCTCGCGGTGATGATCGGTTTCGCGCAACCTGCGGGCTCGCGCGGAACGTGGCGCTCCGACGGCGATATCGACAGCGGCGGCCGTCCCTTCCGCGCTCGCCCCTTCGCTTCTGCAGTTCCCTCTCCCAGCCTCAGCCCTTTTGCAGCAACCGACACCGGGTATTCCACGCGCCGCGCGCTGGGACGCCGGGGTCCCCGTTGTGACGTTGTGACACAGCGCTTCAATCGACCGGAGAACCGACATGGATAGACGTGCATTTCTGAAGACGAGCGCGATCCTCCCGACTGCGGCGGCGTTGCCGAGGCTCGCATACGCGCAGCAACTGCCGTTCGAGCCGCGCCAGGTGGAGAAATGGCGCAGCTTCGAGGTGACGACCCGGGTCGAGATCGTCTTCCCCGAGGGCGCAACACGCGTATGGCTGCCGGTGCCTTCGGTGGACTCCGGCTACCAGAAGACCATCGACAACGCCTGGTCGGGCAACGCCCAAACCGCGAAGATCGCCTACGACGGCATCTACGGCGCGGGCATGCTCTACGCCGAGTGGCCCACCGCCGAGAAGAATCCCGTGCTCGAGCTCTACAGCCGCTTCGCCACGCGCGACCGTGCCGTGGACTTTTCCGCGCGGCCGGGATCGGTCGAGAGACTCTCGCCCGAACAGCGCGCCTTCTACACCGGATCGACGGAGCACATGCCCACCGACGGCATCGTGAAGAAAACGGCGCAGGAGATCACCAAGGGCGCAAAGACCGACTACCAGAAAGGCAAGGCGATCTACGAGTGGATCGTGGAGAACACCTACCGCGATCCGAAAACGCGTGGCTGCGGCGTCGGCGACATCAAGACGATGCTCGAAACCGGAAACCTCGGCGGCAAGTGCGCCGACCTGAACGCCCTCTACGTAGGCCTCGCACGCGCCGTGGGCCTTCCGGCTCGCGACGTGTACGGGGTGCGCGTGGCGAAGTCGCAGTTCGGCTACAGGAGCCTGGGCGCGGGCACGGCGAACATCACCCGCGCGCAGCACTGCCGGGCGGAGGTCTATCTCGCCGGATTCGGCTGGGTGCCGGTGGACCCGGCCGACGTGAGGAAGGTCGTGCTCGAAGAGAAGGCGCAGCCGACGACCTTGAGCGATCCGCTGGTGCAGGCGGTGAGGCCCAAGCTCTTCGGTGCTTGGGAGATGAACTGGCTCGCGTTCAACACCGCGAACGATTTCGCTCTGCCCAACTCGAACGGCGGCAAGCTCACTTTCTTCATGTACCCGCAGGCGGAGACAGCACAGGGGCGGCTGGACAGCCTCGACCCGGACAACTTCAAGTATACGATGACGTCGAAGGAATTGAACACCTGAACGGCACTCGGCCGGCCGACCGCCGACCGCTGCATCCCGCCCTGTGGAGGACGTGTCCCATGGACCCGGTTCCCGATTCGACTTACGCCTCCCCGCGCCCCGATCCGCGCGGGCAGCGGAGCGAAACATACCTCTCGATTCGCGGCGCGACGCGCGCGCTCGCCGCGCCGCTTTCGGTGGAGGATTGCGCGATCCAGTCGATGCCCGACGCGAGTCCGGTGAAATGGCATCTCGCGCACACGACGTGGTTCTTCGAGACTTTCGTCCTGGTTCCGCACCAGCCGGGTTACCGAGCTTTCGCGCCGGAGTACCGGGTCCTGTTCAACTCCTACTACAACAGCGTCGGCGATCGCTACCCGCGGCCGGAGCGGGGCCTCTTGTCGCGCCCGGGTCTCGAAGAAGTGTTCGCGTATCGCCGTCATGTGGACGAGGCCTTGCTCGGCCTGCTCGCCGCCGACCGCTTTCCCGCAGAGGCCGGCGCCTTGATCGAACTGGGCCTGCATCACGAGCAACAGCACCAGGAGCTCATCCTCACGGATGCGAAGCATCTGCTCTCGCGCAATCCGCTGAAGCCGGCCTACCAGAAGCAGTGGCCGCTGACGGAGATCCGCGCACGCGAGCCGCGCTGGATTGCTTTCGAAAAAGGTTTGCGCGAAGTCGGGCACTCCGGCCAAGAATTCTGTTTCGACAACGAAACCCCGCGCCACCGCGTCTGGCTGGACGCATTCCGCATCGCGTCGCATCCCGTCACCCACGGCGATTTCATCGACTTCATCGAAGACGGCGGCTATCGGCGGCCGGAGCTGTGGCTCTCCGCGGGATGGGACGCGGTAAGGGCAGGCGGCTGGGAGGCGCCCCTGTACTGGGAGCGCCGCGAAGACGGCTGGCAGGTCTTTACGCTGCACGGTGAGGTCCCCGTGGATCGCAACACCCCGGTTTGCCACGTGAGCTTCTTCGAGGCCGAGGCGTTTGCGCGCTGGGCGAGCGCGCGCTTGCCGACCGAGGCGGAGTGGGAAGTTGCCGCGCGCGATGCATCGCGCGCCGGAAATTTCCTCGAGAGCGGCGCATTGCATCCCCTTGCGCTGCGCGGGGCACCTGCGGAAGGAAGGCTCGCGCAGGCCTTCGGCGACGTCTGGGAGTGGACTCGCAGCGACTACGGGCCTTACCCGGGCTACCGGCCGGCGGCCGGCGCGGTCGGTGAATATAACGGCAAGTTCATGTGCGGCCAATACGTCCTGCGCGGCGGATCGTGCGTCACGCCGGCAGCCCACGTGCGCGCGACCTACCGGAATTTCTTTCCGCCGCACGCACGCTGGCAGTTTTCGGGCCTGCGCCTCGCTCGGGAAGCCTGAGTCGGTCATCGCAGACGGCTGGCAACGTTCCCGCAGGGCCGTTCTCCGGTATTCCCGGCGGCGCCGCGCGCCACGCGGGGTGGATCGGTGAGAATAGCGGCAATGATCCTCCATTTCTCGCACGCGAACGGTTTTCCCGCCGCGTGCTACCGCAAGATGTTCTCGTATCTCGAGCGCGACTTCGAGATCGACTACGTCAACACGATCGGGCACGACCCGCGCCATCCGGTCACCGACAGCTGGCCGCATCTGGTCGCGGAACAGATCGAGCACATCGAGCGGCGTCGCGAGCCCGTGCTCGGCGTGGGGCACTCTCTCGGCGGCTATCTCACCGCGCTCGCCGCCCTCAGGCGCCCGGGACTCTTCCGCGCCATCATCCTTCTGGACTCTTCTATCCTCGGGAGGTGGCAGGGGGCGGTGTTCAAGATGGTGAAGCGTTTCGGCCTCGCCGACCGCGTCACGCCCGCCGGCGCGACGCGCGACCGCCGCGCCGAGTGGGCCTCGGCCGACGAGGCCTACGCGCACTTTCGCAGCAAGCAGGCGTTTCAGAACTTCGATCCCGAGTCCCTGCGCGACTACGTGACGCTCGGGATGCGGCACTCGGCCGGCGGCGTGCGGCTCGCTTTCGATCCAGCGATCGAGTACCGCATCTACCGAACCTTCCCGCACGGACTCGCGAAGGAACTGCCGCGCCTGCGGGTGCCGGCCGGCGTGATCTGCGGACGTGAATCGACCGAATCGAGGCGGACGGGGCTTGCGACGACGCGCCGGCATTTCCGCGTGGTGCGCGTCGCGGGCGGGCACTTGTTTCCGTTCGAGCGGCCCGAGACGGCGGCGCAGGCGATCCGCGGGATGGCGGCAGAATTGCTGCCGTCCTGAGCCCCATCCGGAATAAGCTCCCCCGTGCAACGGTTAACAGGCGTGTAGCAGCGGGTTGCTCCACTATAATTCGACCATCTGCCAAGGAAAGGACGCACCATGCGCAAGCTGCTGATTTCGGCCTTCGCTCTGCTGGCGGGCCTGGCTCCAGTCCCGGCTCTCCACGCCGCCGGAATGGATTCGGGGCCGGGGCCGAACGCCCGCCCCGTGGACCCTGATTACGAGAGCGGCAAGAAGGCGGTCGAAGCCGGGAACTGGAAAACGGCCCTAGACAGCTTCGAGCGGGTTGCCTCGCGCGACCCGAACAACGCCGACGCGCAGAATTACCTCGGCTACGCCTGGCGCAAGTCCGGCAACCTCGACCTCGCGTTCAAGCACTACAACGAGGCTCTGCGCCTCGACCCCCGGCACAAGGGAGCGCACGAGTACATCGGCGAGGCCTATCTGATGGTGAACAATCTTCCGAAGGCGGAGGAGCACCTTGCACGGCTCGACAAGCTGTGCTTTTTTCCCTGTGAGGAATACCGCGACCTGAAGAAGGCGGTCGAGGAATACAAATCCAAATCCCGGCCCTGAGCTGTCGCGATCCTAAAACAAAACGCCCGGCAAGCCGGGCGTTTTTCTTCCGCGTGCGCGTCCCGGGAAAATTTCCGGGGCGCGGGGGTTATTTGAGGTGTTTGCTGACGAGCTTGGTCATCTCGAACATCGAGACGCTCTTCTTGCCGCCGAACACCGCCTTGAGGGCGTCGTCGGCATTGATCATGCGGCGGTTCTTGGTGTCCTGCAGCTTGTTTCGCTTGATGTAAGCCCAGAGCTTCTTGGTCACTTCGGTGCGCGGTATCGCCTTGGAGCCCACCACTTCCGCCAGCAAGGAACTCGGGGTCATGGGTTTCATGAACGCCGCATTGGGTTTTCTCTTCTTGGCCATCGTATATCTCTCCTCTCTAATACGAGCTGTTTGGGTGACGCCGCACGGACGGTACGGGCAACGCGAGAGTGCGTCAATCAGAGGGAAATGTCAACCACCTTGAAACGGTTTTTTCGCTCTCGGGAGAAACAATGGCCCGACCGGGGGACCGCTTCGCTATAATCAAAGACCCGATTTCCCTGACAATTTCCTGTCACCCCGCCGAGCGTCGTGGAAACCGCCAAAAAAAACGTCGCCGTGCTCGCCACCTGCCAGGCGCTGCTGTTCACGAACAACTCGACGGCGATTGCGCTGAACGGCCTGGCGGGCTACGCGCTCGCGGCGAACAAGGCCCTGGCCACGCTCCCCGTCACCGCATGGGTGATCGGCGGGGCGCTCTCGACCCTTCCCGCTTCGCTTCTCATGAAGCGCATCGGCCGGCGCGCCGGCTTTACCGCCGGAGCGCTGACGGGGATGGTCGGCGCGGCGATCTGCTGTTTCGCCCTTTCCCTCGGGAATTTCTGGCTTTTCTGCTTCGGCACGATGGTGTTCGGCGTGTACAACGCCGTGGCGCAGTACTACCGCTTCGCGGCAGCCGACGCAGCAAGCGCCGATTTCAAGGCGAAGGCAATCTCTCTCGTGCTCGCCGGCGGCCTGGTGGGAGGCATCGTCGGCCCGGAGACGAGCAAGCTCACGGTCGATCTACTCCAAACGCACTATCTCGGCGCATACCTGTCCCTGATCGGATTCCTGGTGCTCGTCGTGCTGGTGGTGCAATTGCTCGACATCCCGCTGCCGGCGGCCGCTGCACACAAGGAACCGACGCGGCCGCTCGCACGGATCATGGTGCAACCGGTATTCGTGGTCGCAGTGCTCGCGGCAGCGATCGGCTACGGCGTGATGAACCTTCTCATGACCGCGACGCCGCTCGCGATGGGCTTGTGCGGGCACCCGTATTCGGCCGCGGCCACGGTAATCGGCTGGCACGTCATCGGCATGTTCGGGCCGTCGTTTTTCACGGGATCCCTCATCAAGCGCTTCGGGGTGCTGCAGGTGATGGCTGCGGGAGCGCTGCTTCTCTACGTCGTGGTGGCGATTGCGCTGTCGGGCATCGGCATTCCGCACTTCTGGTTCGCGCTCGTGCTGCTCGGCGTCGGCTGGAATTTCCTCTATATCGGCGGCACGACCCTCATCACCGAGGCGTGCACGCCGCCCGAGCGCGCGAAGACCCAGGGCGCAAACGACCTGATCATCTTCGTCGTCATGGCCACTTCTTCGTTCGGTTCGGGCCTGCTCCTGGAAAAGAGCGGCTGGCAAATGCTGAACTATCTCGCGCTGCCCTTCGTCACTGCGGCGGCCGTCGCGGTGCTGTGGCTCCTCGCGCGGCGCCGCGTCGCGACCGCGGCGTAGGCAGTGCCGGGCGGGCCGAAGCTCGATCCCCAGGCGCGCGCGCTGATCGAGCGCATCGCCGCAGCGGGGGCCGCGCCGCCGCATACTCTCCCGGCGCCCGAAGCGCGGCGGGCGTACCGCGAATCGCGTCTCGCCCTTGCGCCGCCGCCGGTCGCGGTGCAGGAAACGCGCGATTTTTCCATAGCCGGTCCGGGAGGCGCCATCGGCGCCCGCTACTACCGGCCGCTAGTCACGAAGCACGGAGAAGCGCTGCCCGCGGTGGTGTACTTCCACGGCGGCGGCTGGACCTGCGGAGACCTCGATACGCACGACAGCGTCTGCCGCGGAATCGCCGCTCACAGTTTCTGCGCGGTCGTCGCAGTCGATTACCGCATGGGGCCCGAGCACAGGTTTCCCGCCGCGGTCGAGGACGCCCTGGCTGCGCTGCAGTGGATGGCGGCGAACGCGAGCGCGTTCGGGGTCGATCCGGCGCGGCTCGTGGTCGCAGGCGAGAGCGCGGGCGGCAATCTCGCCGCGGTAGCGGCGATCGCCTTGCGCGATTCCGCGCTGCGTCTCGCCATGCAGGTGCTCGTCTATCCCGTGACCGATCAGGCCGCCGACACCGATTCGCTCAGACGCTTCGCGCAGGGCTATTTGCTGACGCGCGAATTACTGCGCTGGTATCAGGGCAACTATCTGCGCGATGAGCGTGACCGTGCCGACTGGCGCGCTTCTCCCTTGCGCGCGAAAGACCACTCGCGGCTGCCGCCCGCCTACATCGTCACCGCTGGATTCGATCCGCTCCTCGACGAAGGCAAGGCCTACGCCGAGCACCTCGCGCGAGCCGGCGTCCAGGTGACCTACGAGTGCTTCGAGGGCCAGATACATGGATTTCTTCCCATGGCCGGCGCGATCGCCGCGGCACACCACGCCCACTACCGCATCGGCCAGATGCTGCGCATGCGCTTCGGGACGTTTTCCGTCGCGCGGCCCTGATCGGCGTAAAATCGCGGAATCCTCCCATGCTGGCTCCCGTCGAGAGAATCTCTGTCGAGCGCAAGGTGGTGCGTGCCGCCTGCCCGCACGACTGCCCCGACACATGCGCCATGAAGATCACCGTCGAGAACGGCGTCGCGGTGAAAGTGGAGGGCGCGAAGGATCATCCGTTCACCGCCGGCACGCTGTGCACCAAGGTGGCGCGCTATCTGGAGCGCACCTACAGCAAGGACCGTGTGCTCTTTCCGCAGAAGAGAGTCGGCCCGAAGGGCAGGGGCGAGTTCGAGCGCATTTCCTGGGACGAGGCGCTCGATACGATCGCCGAAAAGTTCCGCGCGATCGAGGCCGAGGATCCGCAAGGGATCCTGCCCTACGACTACGCGGGCACCATGGGCTACGTGCAGTGGCACTCGATGGGCCGGCGTTTCTTCAACCGGCTGGGCGCGTCGCGCCTGGACCGCACGATCTGCTCCTCCGCCGGCAAGGCGGGG
>Ga0209647_1001082_pt1 | contig 23962 bp, 16 predicted proteins | sample GraSoi_2013_60cm_FD_185827 | JGI IMG/M metagenome (GOLD analysis project Ga0209647, IMG submission 185827) | Grasslands soil microbial communities from the Angelo Coastal Reserve, California, USA - Sample 9_17_2013_60cm (SPAdes) (version 2) | ecosystem: Environmental > Terrestrial > Soil >... | reverse complement strand
ACAACCGCCGCGTGCTGGTGCACCCGCGCATCGTCATTGGCGTGCCGAGCGAGATTACGCCGGTGGAAAAACGCGCCGTGCAGGACTCCGCGTATCGCGCGCGAGCCAGCGAAGTTTACCTGGTCGAACAGGCAATGGCCGCCGCCATCGGGGCCGGACTGCCGATTGAAGAACCGTCGGGAAACATGGTCGTCGACATCGGCGGTGGCACCACGGATATCGCCGTGATTTCCATGAGCGGCATCGTTTATTCGCGTTCCGTGCGCGTGGCCGGGAACGAAATGGACGAAGCGGTGATGCAGTATCTGAAGCGCAAGTACAACCTGCTGGTCGGCGAGAGGACAGCGGAACAGATCAAGATGGAGATCGGTTCGGCATACCCGCTGGAAAAGCCACTGACGATGGAAGTGAAGGGCCGCAACCTGATCGAAGGCGTGCCGCGCACCGTGACCATTGATGACAGCGAAATTCGCGAAGCGCTGAGCGAATGCGTGGCGACCATTTTGAACGCGGTGCGCGTTGCATTGGAGCGCACTCCGCCCGAACTTTCGGCTGACATCAGCGATCGCGGCATCGTCCTGACCGGAGGCGGCGCGCTGCTGAAGAATCTGGACAAGCGCATCCGCGAAGAGACCGGTTTGCCGGTTTCGATTGCCGATGATCCGCTGGCGTCGGTGGTGCTGGGCACGGGAAAGATGCTGAGCGATTTCAAACTGCTGCGCCAGGTTTGCATCGACTGAGGAAGTTTTCAGTTGTTAGTCGTGAGTTGTCAGTTTCGGATTGGAGTTTCTTCGTTCGATTTCCGCATTTCTCCCAGCCACGGAAATCGATGTTGAATGAGAGTTTTGGTTTTACTGAAAACTAAGAACTGTTTGCTGAGAATCATTTCCTATGGTCGGAGTTCCTTCCAGACACAGATCCCTAGCGCTGCTTGCCGGCGTGCTGCTGACGCAAGTGCTGATGCTGGCGGTGCAGGTGAAGCGCGATTCCCGCGGCCGGCTGATCCGCGTGTGGAGCATGACAGCTGTGACGCCGTTCGAAAAGGGCGGGGCGTGGGGATTCGGAAAAGTTCGCGTGGTGTGGGACCACTACTTCGCGCTGCAGGGAACGACTCGCCAGAATGAAGAACTTCGCAACGAAAATGACGAGCTGAAGCTGGAGATTTCGCAGTTGCGCAGCAAGGCCGCCGAAGGCGACCGGCTCGCGGCGCTGTTGAATTTCCGGCAAACGCGCCTGAAAGTGCCGATGGTGATGGCGCGCGTGATCGGCGCAAGCGCCAGTTCCGCGAGCCACACCGTGGAAATCGACCGTGGGGAGCGCGACGGCATCCGGCGGAACATGGCCGTGATCACGCCCGATGGCGCGGTTGGCAAAATTATCGAATGCTATCGCGGCACCGCACAGGTTCTGCTGCTGAACGACAGAGACGGCGGGGCGGGAGCCATGCTGGTCGGTTCGCGCATCCAGAGCCCCGTGAAAGGGACCGGGGAGCCGATGCTTTCGATGAGCTATGTTGCGGCCGAGGAAACGGTCAACGCGGGCGAGAAAATCGTGACCAGCGGCATGGACAAAATTTTTCCGCGCGACGTTCCTATCGGCACGGTGCTGGATGTGAAACAGGGCAACCCCTTCAAGCTGATTCGCGTGAAGCCGGCGGCGCGGCTGGACCGACTGGAAGAAGTGATTGTGCTGTTGACACAAGGGCCGGTGGATTTCAAGAACGACGCCGATGAACAAGGCGCGCAGCCCGCGGCGGGGAATTCGACACCGGCAACATCGGGAAAGCCGGCGGCGGAAAAGCCATGAACGATACGTTCGAACTCCGCGGTGGGGAATCGCACATTGAGGTGCACAAGTTTTTTCCCGGCGCGGTGGTGGGTATCGCGGTGCTTTCGCTGGTGCTGCAGCGCATTCTGCCGGTTTATCTCCCCCGTCTGGAAATTCTGGATTTGCCGCTCCTCGCCACGATTTATTTTGGGCTCAGCCGCAGGAATCCGTCCACGGGCTTGCTGCTCGGCACGGTTATGGGACTCCTGCAGGACAGCCTGAGCGGCCCGACCGTTCCGCTGGGTGAATACGGCATCGCGAAAACCGTCATTGGCTACCTGGCTTCATCGATTGGGTCGCGTTTGGATACCGAACATCCGCTGGCGCGATTTGCGCTCGTCGCTGTTTTCTACGTCGTGCACCAGTCGATCCTGACGATCGTGCGCCGCCTCCTCCTAAACGAGCCGGAGGCTTGGTTCAACATGCATCTCGCCGTTGCCGCGCTGGTCAACGCCGTGCTCGGCGTGGTGCTCTTCGTCGGCCTCGACCGCCTCCGCCGATCTTCGTAGGGTTACGTGGCTCAATCCTCGATTGCCGTGACTCTCTTCAGTCAGTTCGCGGTCGGATTCATTTCTGCACCGGCGAAAAGCAATGCGTCGGTGACATTGTCACGAATAAAAAACAGGAAAGGCCGATTTACAATCATATGAAACCGCTGAGGAAGCGGGGACATGGACCCTCCCATAACGCCGCCCAACACTCCGCCCAGGAAGGTTATCGCCCTGGCTTTGATTCCCCACGTGTCGACATCCAAATCGACTCTTTGTAGTGTAGTGGTCAAGGGCGCTCCTTCGGGCGCGCTAACCATGTCGCTGAGCGACTTGTAATGCGTAAAAAGGGTACTTAATCCGAGCCTCTTCAGCGGTGGCCTCATGTCAGCCAAAAACCGAGTATGAAAGATAGGTAGGGTTACATCCCCTTCTTCGCTCTGCAGCATCGAATCCAGATTCATCTGGCCGGCCGCAAACTCGCGCTCAAGCTCGAGGACGTCTTTTCCAACGGCTGGAACCAAGACCAGCAAATATGCGTCCGTGCAGGGAAGCTCGACCGCCTCATACTCGTCGGCAGAAACGTGCTGGTAGTGCTGGAGCATACTCACCATCTGGTCCGTTTCCACCTTCGAACCTGAACGTAGCGTGAATGAAAGTTTTTGCGATCTGCCGCTGAAAAGGTCGTGGCGCCATGCCGTTCGCAGATCTGTAAACGTTGTTATTGAGAAATCAAGATATCCACGCTTCAGTTCGTACATTTTGCGCACGTCTGGATCCTTGGGGACAGGAAGTTCCCCAGGCTTTGCTTCTTGAAACTGGATACCGTAATCGCGGCTCGCCTGTTCGATGAATCTGCCGCGAAGGAATCCTTTCCCCCGATAGAGAAAGATGGTCGATTGAGACAGCGGGACAAATTGTTTCGTTGGCCGGGCAATCACCGGAGACATTTTACTGGATTCGAGAGCTTCAGCCCCGTCTTGTGGCGGTAACTTCTCGCTGGGGATTCGCGCAGACAGCATGCGGCTAGCGATGTTCCTGAAGGGCTGGTCCTTCCACTCGAAGACATTTGCAAGTTCGAGCCTAGTGGAGCTGTCAGAAGTTCCTTCGCTCAGCGTGCCAAATGCCTGTGATAGGGGAAGAGGAGATACAGCTACATTTTTTTCCTGATCCGCTTCATGCACTGCTAAGAGAAGCTTCCGCCCGAATTTTTCGTTTGACTGAACGTAGTCGGAAAGCGCTTGTCCGGGGCGATATTGAGCGGGGCAAACACTTGTAAGCACCAGGAGAACGAGGAGAAAAACAAGAAGGCGAGTCGTCACGAAGGATACTCTACCAGTACTAACAAAGAAATTAAACTAAAACATAACGTCAGTGTGTGAGCAGGAACTGCTTGAAGTCTTCGTAATTGCTGCTGATGGGGAGCGAAAGTTTCGGGCGTTGGAGATATTCCGCCAGGCGTGACGGCAGCGGGGGCGCGACGCCAATTCCCTTCTGGACAATTTCGGCGAATTTCGCGGGGTGAGCGGTGGCAAGGACCAAGCCTTGCGACGGCTCGGGATGCTCCTTGCGGTAGGCTTCCCAGGCGAGCAGGCCGACGGCCGTATGGGGATCCGAGATATAGCGATAGCGTTCCCAGACTGCGTTCATCTGCTGCAAGGTTTCTTCGTCGGTGGCGCGGTGGCCCCAGATTTCCTTGCGTACGTTTTCCAGGCGATTGCGGCATAAATCGAGCAGCCGCGGAAAATTGTTGGGGCTGCCCACGTCCATGGCGTTCGAATAGGTGGCGACGGCCTGCCGTGGATGATATTCCCCGCTGCGCAAATATTCCGGCACGGAGTCGTTGGCATTGGTCGCTGCGATGAATCTTGCTACGGGCAGGCCAATACGCTTGGCGAAGATGCCCGCCGTCAGATTGCCGAAATTCCCGCTGGGGACAGAAACGATCAACGGGACGGAGGCTACGGGCAACTGACGGTAGGCGGCGACGTGGTAGAACATTTGCGGCAGCAGGCGACCAACGTTGATGGAGTTCGCGGATGTGAGAAAGGCGCGCTGGTTCAGCGGTTCGTCGGCGAAGGCCTGCTTCACCAGCTGCTGGCAATCGTCGAAGGTGCCGGAGACTTCGAGCGCGGTGATATTTTCGCCGAGCGTGGTGAATTGTTTCTCCTGGGCTTCGCTGATGCGCTTCGAGGGGTAGAGAATCACCACGCGAATTCCCGGCACACGCAGAAAACCGTGGGCTACAGCGCTCCCCGTATCGCCCGAGGTTGCCACCAGCACGGTAAGGGGGCGCGATTCGCCGCGGACGAAATAGCCCATCAACCGCGCCAGGAAGCGGGCGCCAAAATCCTTGAACGCCAGCGTGGGGCCGTGAAACAGCTCCAGAACGTGCAACGCCGGCGAAAGTGAAACCAACTTCACGGGGAAATTGATGGCTTCGGCGACGATTTGCCAGAGCATTTCTTCCGGCACGTCGGGCGTGGCGAATGGCCGCACTACGCGGAAGCACACCTCCGTGAAGGGCAGCCGGCGAAACTCTTCCAGTTCTTCCGGGGTGTGGCGAGCGATCTCCACCGGCATATAGAGTCCGCCGTCGGGCGCGAGTCCCCGCAGGACGGCGCCACGTAGCGAGGTCAGTGGCGCTTTTCCGCCTGTGCTTCGATATCTCATGGGCCGGGCTCCACCTTCGGAGTCTTGCCGGCGCGTTGCAATTCCAGGCGGATCCTTTCAAGGAATCCAGCACCGGCAAGTTTCTTGTCCGATGCTTCCCGCAAGAACGGTTCACGCAAATCCGCGACCGGTATCGAACAATGAGCGAGGGCTTCGTAACTCTGGCGGCGTGCGCCGATCAAGACTGGGTAGCAGCGTGCGACGGTGGCCTTAGGGTCTTCTCCGGCGCGGGCCTGAAACGCACCGCGCCAGAGCACCGGCTTTGGATCTTCCAGGTAACGTTGAATCAGGAGCTGCTGCTCGTCGCGCGATGCGGCGAGATAAACCACCCGCATTTGCTTGCGCAAGCGGTGCAACAAATGATTTCCGACGTAGATGACGCTTCCGGTGGTATCGAGAACCAGGTCGCGGTCAGGATTTTTTTCCAAGCCGGTTAAAACCTCATCAAGCACCGCAATCTCCTCGGAAAGATACGCCGCTTCGCGGTCCGCGTAGGCGGAGAGATGCGGCCAGCCCATCCAGGCGGCCACACCATTGATGCCCTTGTAGCCACCGGTTTCGAGTGCGGGCCTTATCCGGCTTTCGATCTGGGTGTCACAGGAAATCGCGGGATAGCCTGCGGCGGCAATGCGCGTGGTCCAATAGGATTTTCCCGCACCAGACATTCCGATGAGTGCGAGCCGCAACGGCTTATTTGTGCGTGGCCACATGGAGAATCAGAAAGTGTAAAGCACTCCGCGCCAGCAAAGAAAATGAAAAGCGTCGCGCCCTTTAGATGAGTTCAATTTATAGGAAAAGCGAGGGATTGCGAAGGCGGGCGCGCGGGGGCGTTTCCATGAAAGATGAACCAGTTCCTGTGGTGATGCGCGTGGTTCGGCAAGACTGTACTGAGAGTACCTCCCCCTGTGGAAACCCGGAGATTCTCGCGCCGCTCACGGAATGCGCTTGACTTGGATTTGGCCCGCTCTAGAATCGCTCCACTCACTTCCAGGGGGACCCCTCAAGGTCTGTGAAGTGAATTCCGAGAATACTAATCATCCATCAAAAATCGAAAGTGGAGGACTCTCTTGAAAATCCGCAAGCTCTCTCGAAGCTTCAGGAGCGGCTTTACTTGGGCTCTTTGGGGCGCCGCTGTATTCGCACTTATGCTAACCGCAACACCGTTCGCCGATCCAGTCCGCGCCGACGGTCATGAGCACGCCGATTTCGACCATGTTTTCATCATCATGATGGAGAACACCGGCTACGACACGTTGATCGGAAATTCGAATGCGCCGTTCATCAATTTTGTGGCTGCCACCAGCGGCCTGGCCACGAATTACTTCGGCATCAGCCATCCCAGCCAGCCGAACTACATCGCGGCGACTTCGGGATCCACGAATGGCGTCGCCGATGACAACGACACCACGATTGATGTGCCCAACATCGTCGACCAACTGGAATCGCACGGAAAATCCTGGAAAGGCTACATGCAGTCCTATTCGCTGTGCGCGACGCCGCTGGATCATGCCTGCGGAAACCAACTGTACGAGCGGAAGCACAATCCCTTCATCAGTTATAAGGACGTGCAGAGCAATCCGGCGCGCGTGGCGAATATTGTGGACTTCAGCCAGTTTGCGACCGATCTAGCCAACAACACGGTTCCCAACTACGTGTGGATCAGCCCCGACCAGTGCCATGACATGCACGGGCGCGGCGCCACGCCGGCCGATCCTTGCGACTTTTCGCAGGTGCCGGCGCTAATCTCGACAGGCGACACATTTCTCCTCAACACCGTGAATGCGATCATGACTTCGAAGGCGTGGACTGGAAACTCCGTAATTTTTATTACGTGGGATGAAAGCGACTTCACCGGCACCGGCCCCGAAGGATTCGGCGACACGAGCGGTTGTTGCAACGCGAATCCTGGCGGCGGCCACGTGCTGACGCTGGTCATTTCGAGGACCCAGCGTTTTGCGCGGAGTTCCGGGGATGCGGCCAATCACTACTCGATGATGGCGACAATCGAGGACAACTGGCGCCTCGGCTGCCTCGCGAACACGTGCGACCGAAGCAGCGTTCGCCCGATGGGCGATCTAGTAGGCCCTGTTGGCGGCTTCTAATCCCCGTTTTCCTTCCGTGTGCCGGGAGTTCTTATCTCTCCCGGCACATCGGAAGCAGTTTCGGATGTCGCAGGTGAACGAGCCTCTCGCTCCACTTCGGGTTTCCATTCCACCGCGGGCTTCCCACACGTTCTGGACTTCTGCTTGCAGCGAAAAACCTAGTAATTAGCCCGCTACCTGTACCTCAGGACGAGTTGCGTGCCTTGTAGGTGGGTGCTACTTTGAAACAGGCTCCTGGAATGAGACGGATTCGGGGGCCGGGCGACGATTTCGAGAGCTTCCACAGGTGGATTGAGGCGTTTAGTTGTGAGCCTCGCCAACCGGAGAGTTCGCACTTCAACGCTGAAGTAAATGAATTTGCGCGAGCGGGCGCCGCTCAGCCCTGAGAAATAGACAGGTTCGCGCGCAGGTTTCGCGTGTCGTACTGGTTTCGCAACGATAATCGACTGCCGCAAGAACGGCTGGCCGCCGCCTCCTACGTGATCGTGGGTATGATCACGCTTCTGTTGCTGGGCTTCTGGAAACTCCAGGTCATCGATTCGGATAAATATGGGGTGATGGCGGAGCGCAATCGCGTGCGCTCGATTCCCATCATTGCGCCGCGCGGACGCATGCTGGACCGCGATGGCCGCGTGCTGGTTGACAACTATCCTTCTTTCAGCGTGCTTCTGCTGCGCGACGACATGCCCGCGGTAGAGAAAAATCTTCCCGCGATTGCGGACGGGCTGGGCCTCTCGCTGGACGACCTGAAAGAGCAGTTGAGCAACACGGGAGCGCTGCCGAAATTTCAGCCCATCGTCATCAAGCCGGAAGCCACGCCGGGCGATGTGGCGTTTATTGAATCGCACCGCGCCGATATTCCGCTCCTCGAAATGCTGATGGTGCACCGCCGGCGGTATCTACCCGGCGGCTTCATGGCCCATGCAAGCGGGTATGTGGGTGAGGTCAGCGAGCAACAGATCGAAGCCAGCAACGGAAAGTATCGACCCGGAGACGTGGCGGGAAAATCCGGGTTGGAGCGGCAGTACAACGATCTGCTGGTGGGCACGGACGGCATGCGCCGGGTGATCGTCAACAGCATCGGCAAGGAAATGGGCCGGCTTTCGCAGCAGGAAGCGATTCCCGGCAAGCAGATTCAGCTGACGATCGACTACGATTTGCAGCAGATCGCGGAAGAGGCCATGGCGGGCAAGAAAGGCGCGGTGGTTGCGCTGGACCCGAGCAGCGGCGAAGTGCTGGCATTTGTGAGCCGGCCGTCGCCGGATCCGAACGATTTTGCGATTCGCGTTTCGAAAGAAGAGTGGCAACGACTGAACTCGGACCCAGACCGACCCTTGCTAAACCGCGCTACACAAGCGCAACTCGCGCCCGGTTCTGTCTTTAAAATCGTGATGGCTACGGCGATGCTGGAAGAAAAAGTGCCGCCGGAAGGTTTTACAGCATTCTGTCCCGGGTATGCGACGTTTTACGGCCGCCAGTTCAAATGCTGGGTCTACGGGAAAGCCGGGCACGGTGTGATGGACGTCCACAACGCCATCGTGCATTCCTGTGACGTTTTCTTCTACAACATTGGCATGCGCATGGGCATCGACCGCATTGCAAAGTACGCGAAGATGCTGGGATTCGGTGCCAGAACCGGAATTGATCTGCCCTCGGAAGAACCGGGGCTGGTGCCATCAGAAGAATGGGTGCAGCGCGTATTTCACCGCAAATGGTATCCGGGGGAAACGATTTCCGTCTCCATCGGGCAGGGCGCGGTAATCGTCACGCCGATTCAGGTCGCCTACATGATCGGCGGGCTGGCTTCCGGCGGCGATTTCAAGCAACCGCATTTTCTGAAGGACGCACCGAACGTCGGGCAGCGTCACGTGAACATTTCCGAGTCCACGGTGGAAAAAGTAACGCAAGGCATGTACGGCGTGGTGAACGAAGGCGGCGGCACCGCCGCGGCGATCAAGCTGCAAGGCATCGAATTCTGCGGAAAGTCCGGCACCGCGCAAGTAATCGGCGAGAACGCGAAGACGCGATTCGGCAAGGGCGAGAAGAAGTTCAACAACAACGCGTGGTTCGTCGGCTACGCACCGCGGCGCGATCCTGAAATCGTCGTCGCCGTGCTGGTCGAGGAGGGCGGCCATGGCGCTTCCGCTTCCGGCCCGATCGTGCGGGACATCATCAAGGCTTACTACGACAAGAAGGCGAAGAAGGGCCAGGGCCAGACAACTGTGGAATTCAAGCGGTACAATCTTGACGGTGATTCGGGAGACCATGTTGCGGAGCGCTCCAAGCCGGCCGGGAAACCCGAGCAAGCCGTGGCTGCGGTTGAGCCGGTTTCCGCTAGAAAACCGCGGCCTGAATAGTTGCTGGAATTGATGCGGATCGAAACACGATGAACGAAACAAGATGAACGAAACGACGGGAACACGCGATTACGACTGGTGGCTGCTGGCGATTATCGCCGCCATCTGCGCGCTGGGCGTAGTGGAAATCTATTCCGCCACGCACGGCAGCGCGCTGGTCGGCATGCACACCAAGCAAATCCGCTGGCTGGTGATCGGGTTGGCGCTGATGTTTGTACTATCGCGCATCGACTACCACCTGATCATGGACCATGCTCTATATTATTGGCATAGCGGCACTTGCGGCCGTTTTGCTGGTGGGCCACAGGCGTTTCGGAGCGCAGCGGTGGATACCCTTCTTCGGGGAATTCTTCCAGGTGTCAGAACTGGTCAAATTGATTATAATTATTGTATTGGCGCGCTTCTTTGCGGAAGTGCGTACCGATGAGCTTTCCCTGCAGGATTTAATTAAGGCAGGGCTCCTGGTAGGAATACCGCTGGTCCTAATTCTGAAGCAGCCCGATCTCGGCACCGCCCTTGTTTTGATGCCGATGTTGGTGGTTGGCGCATTTCTGGCCGGGTTGCAATGGAAACACGCCGCGGTGATTATCCTAATCAGCGTCTTGATGCTGCCCGTCGGGTGGCATTTCTTGAAACCGTACCAGAAGGAAAGAGTTACTTCGTTTTTGCACCCCGAAGAGGACGCAAAGGGATCCGGCTATCAGGTCTTGCAATCGAAGATCGCGGTCGGCTCCGGCGGCTTCTGGGGGAAGGGCTTCGGCAACGGCAGCCAGAATCAGCTGGGGTATATTCCGGTCCGGTACTCCGACTTCATCATGGCGGCGCTGGCGGAAGAACAAGGATTCAAAGGCGTGCTTGTTGCTTTAGGGCTGTACATGGCGCTATTGTTACGACTGGTCCAGAACGCTCAGCGCGCCAAAGATCGCGCGGGAATGTTTCTGGTAATGGGAGTGACAGCAGCACTTGGCTTTCACGTTTTGGTAAATGTGGCCATGGTCATCGGGGCCATGCCGGTTACCGGCATTCCGTTACCCCTGATGTCCTATGGAGGATCCGCCACGCTGTTTGTTTTCCTGGCGATAGGCCTGGTAATGAATGTCCGGCTGCGCCGATTCGTTAACTAGCCGTTTGCCAGTTCCGAGCGCGACCTGCTTCAGGAAGTTTGCGCCGGACCCGCGGACCGATCAAAGTTCGGGCCGCATGCAGTTCAAGAAGGAATTTACGAGTGAGGATAGCATCGTCCGCCGTTACCCCGGGAGCTTCCCGGCAACGGCCCAGCCTCGATAGCATGAGGTTTTCGCAAAACGAAAGCCGCAACCCGGCTTCCCCCTCCGGCTACGAACGCAACGCCGCAACAATATTGTTGTCGCTCGCGTGTCCCGGTTATCACCGGGACGGCGCCTTGCCCTGGACCTCTGTCACAGAGGGTCCCGCGGCGGTGCATCCCAAGGAGTTTTCATGTCGAAAGAATTGGTTATCAGCGCGTCCTCCCATGAGCGGAGAGTCGCGATTTTGGAAGAAGGCCAGCTAGTCGAGATTTACATTGAGCGCGAGAAAGAATTCGCGCTTGTCGGCAGCATCTATAAGGGAAAAGTAACGCGCGTTCTGCCGGGCATGCAGTCGGCATTCGTCGACATTGGCCTCGATGGCGACGCGTTCCTCTACGTCAGCGACGTATTCGAAAACCTCGAAGACTACGATCACGGACATTCCCATGGGGACGCACCGGCGCCGGCGATTGCCGCGGCGTCAGGCGGCGCGTTGATCGAGCCGCTGCCGGGAGAAACGCTGTCCACCCGCACAATTCATGAAGAGACGATTTCCTTGGACGAACCGCGCGAAGAGCACGGGCACAGCCACGTCCACGGTTTATCAGAAGAATTTCACGGTGCTCCCGACCCTCAGGAAGGCAACGCGGGCACCGAAGGCCATTCCCGGGAAGTGAACGATCTGGACGAGCGGCAGCCGGAATCAAACGCTTCCGCACCGCAGAATTTCGCGCCGAGTTACAACCCGACCCGCAACTATCCTCCGCGCATCGGGAACGATCGCCCGCAGAGCAGCGACCGCGGCGGGGATCGCGGCGGCGACCGTGACCGTGGTGGAGATCGCGGACGCGGCGGACGGCGTGGACGTTTTGGACGGCGACGTGGCGGCAGCGGCGGTGGGGATCGGGATCGGCGTCCGCACGGGCAGAGTGGCGGGCGCAATTTGCCTCCCTCGAAATATGCTGCTCCGCAGGGTGACCGCGACAATCGAGGGAGTTTTGACAATCGGCGTCCTTCGAACGATCGTGGACCCAGCGGTCCTGTGGAAAGCCGCGAGGACGATATAGTCCTGCCGGGCGAATCGCTCGCGAAGCATCGAGCGCGGCCCGTGCCTCCCCCGGTCGAACCGCTCGGCGACCACGAACCCGAAGAGCGCCAGCCGGATTATGAGCAGACCCACTCGCGTCCCGCGGTCGGCCTGCAACCTGGAACGGGAACACCCCGCCGCTTCTCCGGAAGCTTGCCGCACTGGGTTCTGGCCGATACAGGTTCGGAAGCCGAAGCGATTGCCTCGGAGTCCGCAACGGAAGAGCACGCACGGGAAACGGTTGCGGAAGTCCATCACGCGGAAGAAGCTTCGGCCGAACCGGCGCGCAACGCCGCTCCGGCCCTCAGCGATGAAGAGGCGGTCTCTCTCTCCGCTCGACTGGTGGAAGCCAAGCACGAAGAGACGCAGGCGCGCGCGGAAGCGGACTCGCTGGTCGGTGGCGCGGATTTTGACGAGGATGAAGCCGAGGCCCTCCACGAAGCGCACGAAGTTGCCGAGCGCGAGGAGCATGGCCAACACGAAGAAGAATCCGAAGAGGAGCAGGACGAGCGGGAAGCGCGTCAAGACCGCGAAGATGCGGAAGAGGAAGCCCACGAAACGCAATTAGCCGCCGAAACCGGCCGCTCCGAACAGCATGAGGAAGCCGGCGAGGAGGTGCACGCGGAAGAAAACCGCGCGGAGATGACTGAAGCTGAACGCGCCGACCTGGCTCACGACGAAGCCATCGAGCACGTTGCGGCAGAAACTCTGTCGGCAGCGGTGGCGTCCGACGGTTCCGCAGTCGAAGCCGTCATCGAGGATGACACCATTCTTTTGCCCGGGGAAACCCGTACGGCGCGTAATCCTAACGCTCCGCGTGAGGATTTTGCGCGCATTGGCACGAATCCTCGTTCGCGTTTCCAGCGGCCGCAGCGCGGTGGACGCGATCGCGGCGGTGATCGCGGGGGATTCCGCGGACGCAGTGGACGCCCGGATGGGCGTTCCGATCGTCCGCATCGCGGCGGCGACCGTGACCGTGGTGGTGATCGTGGCCCGGACCGGGGCCCGAATCGCGGCCCGGATCGGGGCGGTGATCGCGGCCGGGGGCGCTTCGAGCGCCGCCCTGGTGGCCATGGCCCGCATCGTGGACACGCACCGTCACGCCGGCCTCAACTGATTTCCGAAATGCTGAAGGCGGGGCAGGACATTGTCGTGCAAATCGCCAAGGAGCCTCTTGGCAAGAAGGGGGCGCGGATCACGAGCCACGTCGCGCTTCCTGGCCGGTTCCTTGTGTACATGCCGACGATCGACCACATCGGCGTTTCGCGCAAGATTGCGAGCGCGGAAAACCGCTCGCGCCTGCGCCGGCTTGTCGGCGAAGCGCGGGGCAGCTATCCCGGCGGCTTCATTGTTCGCACCGCCGCGGGTGGGGCCACCGACGACGAAATCCGCACGGACATCGAGTTCCTGGGACGGACATGGAGTGAGATTAAGCAGAAGCACGATGACCGAAAAGCTCCGGCGCTGCTGCACCGAGACTTGAACCTGGTGGAGCGGATTCTTCGCGATTACGTCAGCGACGATTTCACCGGTATCTGGATCGACAACGAAGAGGAATACGGCAAGGTGGTCGAATTCGTCAGCCGGTTCCAGCCGAAGCTGGTCAACAAGGTGAAGCTGTATACGAAAGAGCAGCCGATCTTTGAAGAGTTCGGCATTCAGCACGAACTCGACAAGGCTCTCCGCGCCAAGGTCTGGCTGAAGTCCGGCGGTTACATCGTGATCAACCACACGGAAGCGCTGGTGGCGATCGACGTCAACACCGGCAAATTCGTGGGCAAGGGCTCCATTCGCCTGGAAGACACGATCGTCAAGACCAACCTGGAAGCGGTGAAGGAAATCGTGCGGCAGATTCGCCTGCGCGACCTCGGCGGCATCATCGTCGTAGACTTCATTGACATGGAAGAGCGGCGCAACCGGGAAAAGGTTTTGGGCGCGTTGCAGATGGCTCTTGAGCAGGACAAGGCGCCGTCGAAGGCGCTTTCGTTCAACGAGTTCGGCCTGGTCTGTATCACCCGCAAGCGCACCAAGCAGGCGCTGGAGCGCGTGCTCTGCCAGCCTTGCCCGTACTGCACCGGGTCAGGCATGGTCAAGTCCATCCCCACGCTTTGCTACGAAATCCAGTCGGAAGCGCGCAAGATGGCCGTGACCGATCACGAAGGGCCGAACCTGACCCTGCGCGTACACCCGGAGATCGCCAAGGCGTTAAAGACCCGCGAGTCCATCCTGATCGACGAACTGGAGCAGAACTCGCACAAGCACATTATCATTCAGTCCGATGCGACGCTGCACTGGGAGCAGTACGATATCTACTAGAAGCGGGTAAGCAGCAATCTGCGACCTGCAATCGGTGAGACAATAACGCCCGGGCTGATCCCCGGGCGTTATCTTTTTCCGCGGAAGCTCTCTTTATTCTTTTTCACCAGTTTCCCCCGGATGCGTGGTTTTGCCGGATGGGGGAAAAACATTATGCTGGGACGCCGGCATCGGCACGTCGCCCATGCGGTCCTCCCACAGGAATTTGTTCAACACCGCAGTATCGGCCGCGTCGGCGCGGCTGAAATCCAGATTCTTTCCTTCCTTCCAATCTTTGGTGTTCATTTCGAACAACAGCCCGTTGTCGCGGTTGCGGTAATCAGCGCGAAAGGCCGGCTGGGTTCCGGGGCCGCTGAAGAGCGGGGCCATCACCGCGGCCCGCGAATCATTGGCATTCATCGGCGGCACACCAAGCAGGGCCTCAATCGTGCGCACCATGTTCACCGTTGTATAAAAATGGTGGTCTACAACGACGGCGGGCGTTGCTTTCGACGATTCCGCGACAGGCGCGTACTTGCTGACGACCAGGGCAATGCTACGGTGAGAATCCACGTGGTCCGGGCCGTCCTGCGCGTCATCCTCCAGAATCAGAATGGCCGTATCGTTCCAATACTCGCTTTGCGAAATTGCTTCCACCACCCGGCCCACCGCTAAATCGTTGTCCGCCACGGAAGCCGCCGGCTTCGGCTTGCCCTGCTTCCCGCCCGCCGTGTGATCGTTCGGAAGCCGGAGCAGGATAAATTGCGGCAAGGCATCCTTGCCGGCTTTGCGCGAAGCTTTGAACCCGGCGAACTCATTCAAAAATTCGTCTACGCGTAATTGGTCCGGATAGGCAGTTTCAAAATCGGGAAAGAGCGGATCGAAGTGCCGACGCAATTCCGGTTGGGCGGCGATGTTTTTCGCAAGAACGGGAATATCCCAGGGATACGGGCTTGGCCCACCGCGCGGCTCTCCCACATTTTTGTCAAGGGGCTCGCCCTGCTTGATCACCGTTCGCGCGCATGCCACTCCTGCGACCTTCGGGGGTCCGTTGGCGGGCGCGGGCGTTTCCTCATCCGTGTTGCACCATCGCGAAACAATGGATTCGCCGTAGTGCCGATAGGAGATTCCGTGGTTGGCAAAATTTTTCCAGAGGTAGCCTCCGGTCGGTTCGCCCGCATCGGGAAGTTCATCTTCCACCGCAATGCCGCCGAGGAGCTCGCCTTCGGAGTCATACGTATGCTCCTGGCTACGGTAGGCGATGGGCCAGGTCTTCTCAACGTAGTCTGAAATCGAAGCCGAGGTTGACCATACATGCCCGTCGCCTGAAACGTCGCCGCTATCGTAAAAATTATCCAAAACGCCGAACTGCCGGGCCAGCTTGTGCTGGTTGGGCGTAATATCTTGGCCATAAATCGTCAGCGAGGAATCGCCGTCTCCAACTCCTAAGTCCCCGAAAATCTGATCGTACGTGCGATTTTCCTTAATGATGTAGATTACGTGTTTGATCTTGCTCTCGCCGGAAGCGAACGGAACTTTGCCTAGGTTTCCCTGTGCCGCATTCATGCTCGTGGCCTGCGTGGTCCACGCTGCGAGTGATCCAGGAATTTCCGCCATGTGAATTTGCGCCAGAGATCCGTGGGTCATTGCGGGGTTGTAGGGATACTCCGGTTCGCCAGTTGCATTTGTTTTAATCGCAACAGGATTCGGCCCTGAACCGCGGCCCTTGGCGCTACCAATCAACAAATCGTGTCCCGTGGCAGCCACGACGGTCGGATAAAACTCTGTTGGAATAAACCCTGCTGCGGGCTGCGCTTTCCCGGTGTTCGGGTTGCTAAGATTAAACACGCCCACCGTGTCGGATATTGCATTCGCTGAAAACAGCGTTTTCCCGTCGGGAGAAATCGCCAGGCTTTCGGGGTCGCTGCCTCCGTACTTTTGTCCCGGCAATTTGGTGGAAAACGTGTGTAGAACTTTCCCTGTGCTGGTATCCAGCGCAGCAATTTCATCCCGATTCGTCAGCGCTACAAAGAGGCGCGTATCGTCGTGGGCCAACTGCAATGCCGTCGGATGCGACCCGCCCGCAAGTGGCGCAGCGGGTTTTTGCAGTGTGATAATTCGCCGCACGGAACCATTTGTCAGGTCGAGTTCCGCGACGGCCGACGCATTCCAGAGCGTAACGAACCCTCTTCTCCCGTCACGCGTCATCACCGCCGTGTAGGGCAGCGATCCGGGAATGCGCGGGTAAGTCGAAAGGTCGAAGCGACTGACAATTTTTCCGTCAGAAGCGTTAAGCAGGACGGCCTCGTCGGAGCCGTTGCAGGCCACCAAGATGCGTTCTTCGCCTCCGCTCATTCCCGCGCCTAATCCCGCCGGATAGGTCACATTCTTGAACTGGGCGCGCCGCACTCTTCCTTGTGGCAGTTTTTCGCGCGGGAACAGAGGCAAGAATCGTTCGGGTGTAACGACTCCTTTCGAAAAGGCATAAACGGCGATGCCATTTCCGGTGCTTCCCTTCCCCTCCCCTAACGGGTCTGTCAGCGACGCCATAGAAGCGTACAAATGCTTGCCGTCCACGCTGAATGCCAGTCCCAAAAAATAGGTTTGCTTTGCGTCGGGGCCGAGACGCTCGTCGGGAAAGTCCCGGAGTTCGTTCGACTCCAGATTCAAGACTGTCAGCGATTGTTTCTCGCCAGAGGAGTAGGCCCCATACCCGCTGTGCAGCAGCACTGCGAATTTCCCGTCTGGAGAAACCGCGGCAACTGTCGGAAAATTATTCGTCGGCCGCGGATTGCCGGGCACATCCCCGAGCAATTTTCCATTGGACAATTGTCTGAGTGCCGGGTCCGGTGGTCTGGTTTGGGCGTGGAGTTCTTTAGTCCCAATTGTCAGCAGCAATATTTCCAAAAGCCAACTGCAGATTCTCGCTCTTATCATGGCCGCATTATATTTGACTTCGCGTTGCAAAACCTTAAATGTGCGGCCGGAAGACGAGCTGACGGGGGTTCTCTCCGGTCCCTGACCGGACGGTCGGACTCCTTGCCAACTCCTTCATTCCCCGCTAGATTTCTTTGCGGGCTAAATTGCGATTTGAATTACCGGGTCACAGAATTTCCCCGGTCGAGGTGCAACGAGATATGGCCGCTCCGCCCGCTGCCTCCACCCGTTCTGCTGATGAAGAGGTCCGCGACGTTCAGGAAAGTTCGTGCTGTATTGTCGGCGGAGGTCCCGCCGGCGCGATGTTGTCGCTACTCCTCGCTCGCCGCGGCATTCCCGTCACACTGCTGGAAATGCACAAGGACTTTGACCGTGAATTCCGCGGCGATACCATTCATCCTTCAACACTCGAGGTGCTCGACCAGATTGGGCTGGCCGACAAGGTGCACGAAATCCCCCACACGAAGGTTTCCGGGCCGACCATTAAATTTGCAGACGGCGATTTCCAGCCCTTCAACTTGGGCCGCCTTAAAACGCGATTCCCGTACATTCTGCTTGTACCGCAGGCGAGGTTTCTGGAATTCGTCACGAGTGAGGCCGCCAAATATCCGGCGTTCAAGCTGGTGATGCATGCCAATGTGACCCAACTGGTTAAGGATAACGGCCAAGTCCGCGGAGTACGCTACCTGGCGCCGGACGGCACGCACGAAATCCACAGCCCACTTACGGTTGGCGCCGACGGCCGTTTTTCGCTGCTGCGCCGGCTGGCGGGTTTCGAGCCCGTGAAGACATCACCGCCGATGGACGTGCTGTGGTTTCGGCTTCCCAAATTGTCCGGCGAACCCGAAATTGTGGGTGGCGCTTTCGGCGGCATCGGCGCCGGGCGCATCTTTATTCTTCTGGAGCGGAACGAGTACTGGCAGGCGGGGCTGGTTTTTCCGAAGGGGCAATATCAACAGCTTCACAGCGCCGGTGTTGAGGCCATTCGCAAGAGCATCGCGGAAATCGAGCCGCGGTTTGCTCCGCACGCCGAGTCGCTCACTGAATGGCACCAGCTTACTTTGCTTTCCGTTGAATCCAGCCGCTGCCCGCTGTGGCACAAGCCGGGACTGCTCCTGATTGGCGATGCTGCGCACGTGATGTCGCCCGTGGGCGGAGTGGGCATCAACTATGCGATTCAGGACGCGGTGGTTGCCGCCAATGTTCTTTCGACGCGCCTGAAATCCGGCCGGGTTAACGATGCGGACCTCGCTGAGGTGCAGCGCCAGCGCGAGTGGCCGACCCGCGTCGTCCAGGCGATGCAAACATTTTTGCAGAGACGTGTGATTGCCGGCGCGTTTACCACCGGGGACGCGGGAAAGGTGCCCTGGCAGCTTCGATTGTTTACGAAGATTCCGATTTTGCGAGACCTTCCGTCCCGCCTTATCGCCTTCGGGCCTCGCCGCGTGCGCCTTAAAAGAGCGTAGATTTTTATGGGCTGCTCGCTCGTCCGGCAACCGAGGGAACTCGCCGCAAGTAAGCCGCACTCGGCGCCGCAGTTCGCGTGGTATACTTCGCGCCGTCTGTTCAAGGGGAACCGCATGCTTCGAAAATTTATAGTTCTCTTTTTTGGATTTATTCTCCCGGCTGCCGCGCAGACGATCGCTATCCGCGCGGGGAATCTGATTGATCCGGCAAAAGGCACGGTCGGCAAGGACCAAATCATTCTGGTCGAAAACGGCAAAATCACAGCGGTGGGGGCCGGCCTAACGATTCCCAAGGATGCCGAGGTTGTCGATCTTTCCAAAGAATGGGTGATGCCCGGCTTGATGGACGCCCACACTCACATTACCTTTCAGGAAATTCCCGGCAAGGCTCCGTTTGAAGCGATGTATCTGAAAGAGGGGTCGCCGTTCCGCGCTCTGCGCGGGCTGCACACCGGCCAGATCCTTCTGAAAGCCGGCTTTACCACCATGCGCGAGGTCGGCAATGAGGCCGATTACGCATGCAGTGATTTGAAAAAGGCCATTCACGCCGGGTGGTTCGACGGACCCACATTGCAGTGCGCGGGCAAAATCATCGGCCCGTTCGGAGGGCAGTCCAAAGGCATTCCGGAGGAGGTCGGCGCCTTTTGGCAGCACGAATATATCGACGCCGACAGCCCAGCCGAAATTCGCAAAGCGATCCACGAAAACATTTACTATGGCGCGGACGTCATCAAGCTTGCGGCCGATAACAGCGATTATTTTTATACAGAGGAAGAGATTCGCGCCGCCGCAGATGAGTCGCACAATGCCGGGCGCGCGCTGGCCGTCCATGTGTACGGGGGAAAGGCGGCTGACAACGTGATTCGCGGAGGCGCAGATTCCGTCGAACACGGATTCACGTTGACGGAAGCTCAGCTGAAGCTGATGAAGGAAAAGGGCACGTACCTCGTCGGCACGGATTTTCCCGCGGCGCATCTCGCGGGGCTCAATCCGTCTAATGACACACTGGCAGACGCGAACAAGTTGGGCAGCCAGATCATCGAACGGCTCAGGAACGCCAACCAGCTTGGTGTGAAAATGGCGTTCGGGTCGGACACAGTGACGGAAATGTCCGGCCGGACGCGGGCGGACATGGTGTTCGATTATCTTGCAGTGTGGCGCGCCGCGGGCGTAACGCCGGCGGATATTCTGAAAGCCATGACCACCAGTTGCGCTGACTTGCTGCGCATATCGAAGGAGCGTGGCGCGATTGCGCCTGGACTCTTCGCCGACATCATTGCCATGCCCGGCGACCCTCTCCAGGAAATCGAGTCGCTGCGAAAAGTAAACTTTGTTATGAAAAACGGCAAGATCGTTCGCATCGCAAAATAATAGCCAGTCGAACGTAAACGAAGACGCCCGAGGTCATCCCCGGGCGTTTCTGTTTCCGGATTCAATTCCATTGCGGAGTCAGGATCCCGAATAGCGTTGTTCTTTCCAGGGATTGCCATAGGCGTGGTAGCCGTTGCGTTCCCAGAAGCCCAGCCGGTCGTGATCGAGCAGCATAAAGCCGCGCACCCATTTCACGCTTTTCCATGCGTAGAGTTGGGGGACGATCAGGCGCACGGGGCCGCCGTGCTCCCCTGTCAGCGGCTCGCCATCATGTTCGAAAGCAAAAAGCACATCAGGCCGCAGCAAATCCTTTACTGGAATGTTGGATGTGTAGCCTTCTTCGGCCAGCACAAGCACGTATTCGGCTTCCGGCTTGACTTTCGAGCGGGCCAGCACATCCGTAAACCGCACGCCTTTCCAGCGGTTGTCCAGACGGCTCCAACGCGTGACGCAATGAAAATCGCTGGTGGACTCTACTTGTGGCAGAGAGCGAAACTCGTCCCACGTCAGGCGCAGCGGAGTTTCTACCAGCCCGCTGATCTTGAAATCCCATCTTGCCGCGTCAAAATTCGGCACACTTCCGTAGTGCAACACCGGCCATTTGATCGTCAGCGATTGTCCGGGTGGCAGCCGGCCCTCGGCCTTGGCTTGTTTCTCTTTGGCTCGCCTACCGCCATCGTCCCCGAATATCGGCATTCCTGTACCTCTACAGGATTAGAGTCCGCTGCGCTCGATTGGTTTCAATCGCTCCTGTATTCCATTACTCAAAATTAGCCGAAGTTATGCTACCTTGGGCTTCTGAGCTTCGGCCGCTGCCCACCCGTTTAGTAAGGAGGTTTTCGATGGCAACGCCTGCTCCCCTGAGCGATTTGAATCGCCGTTTTGAAATTCCGGGTATCGCCGGAATCGTGGACGGCCGCGGAGGGCTCCCCTGCGTACGGGTGACCTCGCCGCGTGCCTCCGGTGAAATTTGTCTGCACGGAGCGCATGTCACTTCGTGGCAACCAACTGGAGCCGATGAGGCACTCTATGTCAGCTCGAAATCGAAGTGGCAGGACGGCGCCGCGATTCGCGGGGGAGTGCCCGTGTGCTTTCCGTGGTTTTCCACCCGCGCCGAAGATCTGCGTTCCCCGGCGCACGGTCTGGTGCGCACGAAAGCCTGGCAACTTGAGGGCATCACCCATGCTGACCACGACGTTACCATCGCTCTCTCCACCTCTTTTGATGAATCCACCCGCAAAACCTGGTTCGGTGATTTTCACCTTCTCTTTTGCGCCACATTCGGCGAACAACTCCGCCTCGAGTTGATCGTCACGAACCATGGCACCTCATCCTTCCGTTTCGAGGAAGCGCTGCACTCCTACTTTCGCGTCGGGAATGTCGCGGCCGCCAAACTGCGCGGATTGAATGGCGCCGTTTATATCGACAAAACGAATGCCCTGCGCGAAAAGCACCAGCGTGGTGACATCATGATTTCATCGGAAACCGATCGGATCTACCGCAGCACGCTGGCGACCGTTGAGATCGAGGATCCCGCTTCCCGTCGTCGACTTCTCGTCGCCAAGGAGAATTCCCGTGACACGGTAATCTGGAATCCGTGGTCCGACAAAGCGAAAGCCATGTCGGATGTGGGTCCCGAAGAGTGGCGCCAGTTCGTCTGCGTCGAGACTTGCAATGTCGGCGACCATGCGATCAACCTGCCGCCGGCCCAAACGCATACGATGACCGCGCTTGTATCAGTAAGCACGATCTGAGGACTGCGCGTTGCTACGTCGCTGCTTCGCTACTTCATTGCTTCTTATCGCGTGCTATCATTTGAGCTTCTAATTGCAAAGGAAGCGAACCCTCAATGCCCGCACGCATTCTCGACGGCCTGAAAATCCGCGACGAAATATTTTCCGAGCTGAAATCCGAAATCTCCAAGCTCCGCTCGCAGGGCATCCGGCCCGGCCTCGCCGCTGTTCTGGTCGGCGAAAATCCTGCGTCGCAGGTGTACGTTAAGAGCAAAATTGCCGCCTGCGAACAGCTCGGCCTGGCCAGTTGGCTGCACACCCCGCCGGCCAACGTTTCCACCGACTACATGCTACAGCTTGTCCGGGACCTCAATGCGGATGACAATGTTGATGGCATTCTCATCCAACTTCCCCTGCCTTCGCAGATCGATTCGAAGCGGGTCCTCGAGGCGGTCGATCCCGCGAAGGATGTCGACGGCTTTCATCCCGTCAGCATGGGAATGCTCGTCAGCAATCGGCCCGGGCTGGTCGCTTGCACGCCCGCGGGATGCATGGAGATCCTTCGCCGAAATAATATTCCCATCGAGGGCGCCAACGCCGTGGTTCTCGGCCGTAGCGATATTGTCGGCAAGCCCATGGCTCTGCTTCTGCTGCACGGCAACGCGACCGTCACGATTTGTCATTCAAAAACGCGCGACCTTCCCGACGTGATTCGCCGCGCCGAGATTCTCGTCGCTGCTATCGGCAAAGCCGGGTATGTGCAGCCCGACTGGGTCAAACCGGGTGCCGCGGTGATCGACGTCGGCACGAACAAAATCACTGATCCGGGTGAAGCCGCACAACTCCTCCGTAACTTCCCGGAGCGCCTCGAAAAATTCCGCGCCAAGGGCAGCGCGCTCATTGGCGACGTTCACCCCGACGCCGTCCAAGTCGCCGGTGCGCTTTCGCCCGTCCCCGGCGGCGTCGGTCCGATGACCATCACCATGCTGATGAGCAACACGGTGAAGGCCGCTCGTCTCCGCCGCGCGTCCAGCGCCGCGGTAGCGCGTCCCTGAGATGTAGTGATTCATTTTTCGGAGTTCTGGTGCCATCGAAGGAGTTGCGCGATTCCATGCTGAAGCTTGGCCTTACAGGCGGCATCGCCAGCGGCAAAAGCGCGGTGGCCGCCATTTTGCGCGAACTCGGATTTCCCGTTCTGGATGCCGATTCCATTTCGCACAAACTGATGGAACCCGGCCAGCCCGCTCACGACGACATTCTGCAGGCCTTCGGCGCCGAACTGGCCGATTCGTCCGGCCGAATCGACCGCCACAAACTGGCGGCCATCGTCTTCGCGGATCCTTCGAAGCTCGCGAAGCTCAACACCATTCTTCATCCGCGGGTGGATCAAATTATTTTTGATCACCTCGAAAGCTGGCGAAAAAGCGGCGCTCACGCCGCCGGCTTTGTCGAAGCCGCACTGCTTATCGAAGCCGGCATGGCCCCGAGGCTTGACGGTTTGGTCGTCGCCTGGTGCACGCCGGAGCAGCAACTGGAACGCCTGCGCGCACGAGGCATGAGCGAAATAGAAGCCCGCCGCCGCATGGCCGCTCAACTACCGATCGACGAGAAACTCAAGCACGCCACCTACACCATCGATTGCTCAGGGACGCTGGAACAAACCCGCGGGCAGGTCCAGGCACTCGCGGCGAAACTTCACAAACGCTAAGCATACTTTGCCGTCGCGCCCACACCGGGCGACCTACCTTGTCACTGTAGTGAAAAACGAATTTCTTCCAGACCGCAGATCTTTTCCATAACCGAACACGACCTGCACTCCCCCAAGCACGCGAATCTTTGTCTGCACTCCCGTATCCCACAGCCATTTCGGCGATCCAAAGAATCCCGAGGGGTCATAGGTTTTTCCGGTGTCCACAAACGGCCCTGCTTTCAGCGTGAAAATTCCATTATGATAAAGAATCTTGTCGGTCTCAGCGTTCACCAGTACATAGTTTCTTCCCAGGGGAGCTCCTCCCTTTTGTCCGTCCTGCAGTCCGGGATGCCCTCGCAGCCACAGCGGCGTGTCGCGATCGAATCCCAGCGTGAACAATTCGTCGAAAGGCACATCTCCGATGGTGTGGCCACCATGCAAGCTCACTTGCGTTTCATAATCGTCGCCGCGGGCTTTTGGCAGCCAGCGCACCGCCAGAGTTCCCTCCAGCCGCCCGTATCTTCCCAGCGGATCACGGAAAAAAGTCCCAAACTCTCCGCTGCCAGCGGCATTCAGTGTGAATCGCCGCTCTGGAAAACGGAACAGCCAGCGCTGCACGTTCGATTTCAGTGCAAGCGCTGATCCGTTTGTAGAAAACGGAGTGGCGG
>Ga0209647_1001081_pt1 | contig 24020 bp, 17 predicted proteins | sample GraSoi_2013_60cm_FD_185827 | JGI IMG/M metagenome (GOLD analysis project Ga0209647, IMG submission 185827) | Grasslands soil microbial communities from the Angelo Coastal Reserve, California, USA - Sample 9_17_2013_60cm (SPAdes) (version 2) | ecosystem: Environmental > Terrestrial > Soil >... | reverse complement strand
GCGTTCGACGTTCCGAAAGATGCGGTCACCCTGACGCAGAGCGGCTGCAAATACAAACCCCACGTAATCGGCCTGATGGTCGGCCAGACCATTACCATCGTCAACGGCGACCCCACCACGCACAACATTCACCCCACTCCAAAAGATAATCGCGAGTGGAACGAATCGCAGGCGCCGCAAGCCCCGCCCATCGCAAAGACCTTCGCCCGCGAGGAAATCCTGCTGCCGGTGAAGTGCAACCAGCATCCCTGGATGCGCATGTTTGTGAACGTGGTCAAGAGTCCGTACTATGCCGTCAGCGGTCCAGACGGCAGGTTCGAAATCAAAGGCCTGCCCCCCGGCGACTACACCATAGCCTTCGTGCACGAAAAATTAGGAGAGCAAGATCAAAAGGTCACGCTAGCAGCAAAAGACAGCAAAACCGTAGACGTAACCTTCAAACCAGGCGCTTAATTTCTTGGCTAATCTCAGGCCTGGAGGGCCGGCGAAGAATTTAGCCCAGCACGGAGTGCTGGGTACAACAGTTGGTGATCGGAGTCCCGGAGGGACGAGACCGCACGTTTTTGGAGTGCGGCGGACTTGTCGCCACTTGCAACGTGATGACTGAATCGTGGGACGCGCGAGACGCGGATTTGCCAGACCGCGCCGCAACTTGGAAGTAAGGAGGCTTTTTGTTTCTACTCATGCTCTTGCTTTCGTTGTTGCTCGGCCTTCTCTCGCTCGCGGGCATCGTCTGGATCATCATCGTCGGCTCCCTTCTCAGCGTTGACGGCCTGTTCATGAGCTTGATTCTCCTGACTCTCGCCGGCGTCTTCTTCCTGAATGTTCTCCTGGAGTGTCGTGATCACGGTTTCCTCGGAAAAGGCAAGGGAGCTTCGTCGAAGAGCCCGTCGGCTTCGAAGACAGAGTAAAATTCAAGACCAGAACACACATGGCGAGTCACCCACTAACATCGGAAATTGCGAATCCGCCCGCGGTCGCCCAGGATTCTCCCGCGCGTCCTCGCCACCGCATGTCCACGCGCAATCGATTGCTTTTCTTTGTCACCGCATGGTTGATTGTGCTAATGCCCTTCCTGTTTTGGTGGAGCACCTGGTTCGGGCGCCAGCTTTCGGACAAGCAGATCACCGAATATCTAAATGACGACAAGCACCCGCGCCACATTCAGCACGCGCTCGTCCAGCTCGGTGAGCGCATGGCGCGCCACGACCCCGGCGCAACGCGCTGGTATCCGCAGCTGCCGCGCCTCGCCTTGCATCCCGTGGAAGAAGTCCGCAACACGGACGCCTGGGTCATGGGCCAGGATCCTTCGGCGCCGGCCTTCCACGAAACACTGCTGAAGATGTTGCAGGATTCCTCGCCGATGGTTCGCGGTAACGCCGCTCTGTCTCTAGTACGCTTCGGCGACGCCACAGGCCGGCCTCAGATCGTCGCTCTGTTGCAGCCCGCCTCCATCGTTGCTCCAGTAGGCGGGCGCGTCATCGATATGGATAAAGTTGGAACGTCGGTGCGGCAGGGGGGCCTGATCGCAAAGCTTCAAGAGGGAGAGCGCACCACGGAAATTCGCACGCCCATCAGCGGCCGCATTCGCGCGCTTTCCGTCGCGACAGGAGCAACCGTAGCAGCCGGCACGGAAGTTGCCGCCATCGAGCCTAGTTCGGAGCAAGTCTGGGAAGCCCTTCGCGCTCTCTACCTGGTCGGCCAGCTCGAAGATCTCCCGGCGATCCGCATCTACGAGCGCAACGTCCCCGAAATCCCCGATCGCCTCCGCGAGCAAGCGCTGCTCACCGAAAAAGCCATTCTGTCCCGGGCCAACCGCCAACACTAATTTAGATCAATCCAATTCCAGCGAGTCCGCATTTTCCGTTGTAGCAGCGCAGCATGCTGCGCCCTGCTTGCTTTTGACTCTGAGCTCGAACAGCGAGCCACTCACAACCGTAGCCTTGCGACCGTTTTTTTCACGAGTCACAGGTCACGAATCACGGGTCACCATCTTTCAATACGTCATCGCTCCGACAACCTTTTCCACTTCCGCGATGTCCACCATCACGATGGCGTCCCACGGGCAGCCATCCAGGAAGCATCCGTCCGGCCCCTTACTGACGCACTTCTTGCATCCGATGCACAGAATCGGATCGATCTGAATGCGGCCAAATGGATAATGATCCTCGTCCGGCACCCAGAACATGCAGTCTTCCACCGGACAATACTCCACGCACGCCGGCGACCCCGCGCAACCCGTGCAGCACTCCGTTATGACCGCAAGTTCTTTTGGTTTTTTCTTGCGCGCGGTGGTGATGCCTTTGGAACGAGGCTCTTGCTTCAGCTCGTCGGGCACCATTCCGGGGGCTTTCGCGACTTCACGCTCGGCGGCCATGAGCCTTAGCTATCCCTCGTCGCGATCGTTTTATCACACATATAGTGCGTGTAAAACATGTACTTCACATTGGACCCCGGGTTCCCGTTTGGCATTCGTCCGAGGCTTAGCTTGCGTTCATCCCACGCGCGTGCACGGGAAGCGCTTGCCGATCTTCGTGAAATAATAGTCCTCTCTCGAGGGCGCGTGCATGAATTCGTCATACATTTTCGTGGGAACGTTAAAGAATTCGTACACGCCGCCATTCGAGAACTTCAGCTCAAGGGTCCCAAGGGTATCCGTATCTTTGTGGTATCCGACTTCAGTTATGCCGTTCGAGGAAACGGGGATCCGATTCATTTGTTGAGAGCCCCCTTTCGTTGCGGCGACTCTTCCCGCGGCCGGTATTGGGGACCGTCCGGTCACAGCCTTCGTTCTCTACCCTAGTGTTCGGCCTATTCTTCCCGGGCTGCGTTGCGTGGTTCGTCGCCCGACTCGTGCTCCAACAGCCGAATTCTAATGCAAAGTTTCGTTCGTAACTATCAAATTCTTCAATCCCTTTGACGTGTCCGGCCTGGTCGCCTATGCCGCCGATGCCCTCGTTGCTAGCGATTTCCTATGCGGTCCTTACGGTGCTCGCAGCGGTGGCGGTTCACCTTCATTTTTGAGTCTGGACTGCGGTATATTGCGGGGGCCCAAGCGAATCGCAATCCAAACCTCGATCGAAAGGCTGGAAGAGCATGAAATCCGATTTCTTGCAGAAGCAAACCTCGCGCCGCGAAATGGTGCGAGATTCCGTCACGCTGGCCGGCAGCGCTTTCCTGGCGCACCTCTTTCCCGCGACGCTGCTCCGCGCCTCCGCAGCGGGCTACGCGCAGCAAGCGCCTTCGGCGGCGGACATGCTCGCGAGTGTGCGCGCGCAGAAGGGGACGGTTCCCATTGAGGCGCAGAAACTCGCGGACAACCTCACCTTGCTCTCCGGCCCCGGAGGAAACGTGGTGGTGCTGAACGGACCAGACGGCAAGTTCGTGGTGGATACGTTCCTTTTGCCCGCTTGGCCGAAGCTCAAAGAGAGGCTCGACGGCATCAGCAACGCCCCTCTGAAATTCGTCATTGACACCCACTGGCATTTCGACCATACCGACAACAACGCTTTGCTGCACGCCGCGGGGGCCACCGTCCTTGCGCACGAAAACACCAAAAAGCGCATGTCGGAGCCGCATGATCTCCCGGTCTTCGGCTTGCATTTCGACCCCTCGCCGGCGGAGGCCTTGCCGCAGCAGACTTTCGCCACCAGTCACAAGCTGGAAGCCAATGGCGAGACCCTCGCGCTCCAGCACCTTGCTCCCGCGCATACCGACACGGATATCTACGTTCATTTTCAGAAGGCCAACGTCATCCACATGGGCGACACGTTTTTCAATGGCATGTATCCCTACATCGACTCCAGCACGGGCGGCAAAATCGGCGGCATGATCGCGGCGGCCGACAAAGTTCTTCCGCTCGCCGGAAATTACACCAAGATTGTCCCGGGGCATGGCCCGGTCGGCAACAAAGCGGACCTCGCGAAATTCCGGGAAATGCTCGTCACTACCCGCGATCGCGTGCAAAAACTGAAGTCCGCGGGAAAATCCGTCCAGGAAGCCGTCGCGGAAAAGCCGCTCGCCGATCTCGACGCCGCCTGGGGCAAAGGCATGCTCAACTCCGACCTGTTCGTCCAAGTCGTCTACCTCGCGCTCTGAGCTTTCCGACTTGAAACAGATCCGGCACCACCATGGCTAAAGCCTGTCCCCAGTCAAGGGTTGTCCCGCGGCGCCTAAAGGCGCCGCTCCCCTGACTAAAAGTCAGGGGCTTCCACCTGTATTTCCCTGATGGGCAATCCGCCAATACGCCTTCCAGAGCTTGTCCCACCCTCAATTTTTTTGGCTTGGCCCTTCCGCGACGACCGAATTGGCTCCGGTTCCTTCCTCACTAAATAGCGGATGTGGCGTGAAGGACTCGGGAGGCTCTTGCTCGCAGCGGAGCACTTCGGAGGGCTTATAGACATACTCTTTGCCGCACTCATCGCAGCGGGCCCTAAAACGGGAATCGATCGCCGGACGCGAGGTGAAGGCGTCTGTCTCGGCGAGTGGGATTCTGTGCCTGAAAAATAGATTCTTCCGAACGTGGAACCAATGGTTCTTGCAGTGGACCACCCAAAAATATCGACTATCTTCCCACATGCGAGCAGCCTCCCAGTGGTCACAAGGGTGGGCAGGGACTTCAGTGCCGTGAATAATATCAAATCAAGGTGAACAACATCCAGAATCGTCCTTTCAGAGCCGAAAAGCTCATCCTTCCAAAGCAAGGCCGGGGTACCCCCATTGGCGTGTCTGTCGAGGCTGGCGATGCCGGCTGGTCGGCCGCTCAGGGCGTGGTTAACCATAATAGGGCCCCCCACCCCCCTGTTTTTGTCGAAAGAGTCTGCAAGCTGCTGAAGACAAAGGATACGAGTGCGAAAAAGAGAGGCAAGAGAGAACAAGAGGCGGCAAACTGCTGAAACGATGGGATTTGCCTGCCTGCGGCAAGCAGGCCACAGAGACACTGAGACACAGAGGGGGAGAGATTCTTGGAACGAGGGCCGGAGGGGTGACACCCCCGTTGGTGACGGGAAGTGTGCGCAAGCTGCTGAGAACGGGAGAGATATTGGCGCCACGTGGCGCATATGACGGGGGGAGTCGTCGGTTACGCGAAAACACACTGGGTTGCGGAAGAAAGAAGAGGGGTAACGGGGACACTGTCAGCGGAACCTTGGTCAGAGATTACCGTATCCGTTACTACTTGTCAAGTGAGAAATTAAAGGCTGTGAATTGAACGGGTTGCAGGCGCCTGCGGAGCGAAGCAAGCGAAACAACAGAGTGAGGTCGGCGCTTTCACAGAAAGGATGCGTCCGACGGTTATCCTAACTCTAGTGTCCGCCCCGACATCATCTCCATAAAGGCGTCCATTACTTGACAACGGTGCTAGAATGATCTGGTCCCGATTAATTAACTGTGAACCTATGCGACCGTTGAAGTGCGGTTATACGTCACAATTTGCGTGTTTTGCTGCCTTGTCGGCCGCTGTCGCCCTAATCTCCTGTGGCGGAAGTGGCGGCGCAACCGGGCTAGGTCCCGCTCCTGTCACCCTGCAATCGATCACGGTGACGGCGCCGAACCTGTCGGTTGCCGCAGGGCTAAAGGAGCAATTCACCGCAACCGGGAACTATTCTGACGGGACTACAAAGCTACTCGCAACGACAAACTGGTCCACGTCCGATCCGACCCTAGCAACGATAACCTCAACTGGACTGCTGACGACGCTCAAACCGGGTACGGTTAGCGTACTTGCGGCTTCCGGTTCCACAACAGGAAGCACGCCTTTCCGTATTGACTCTGCAAGTCTGCAATCGATCACGGTGATGGCGCCGAACCCGTCAGTTGCTGCAGGGCTCACGCAGCAATTCGCCGCATCTGGCACATTCTCGGATGGCAGCTCAAAACCGCTCGCAACCGCAAACTGGTCCACGTCCGATCCGACCCTAGCAACGATAACGTCAACTGGACTGCTGACGACGTTTAAAGCAGGGATGGTTACGGTGTCCGCGGTATCGGGTTCCGTTACAGGGAACGCACCTTTCCACATCGACCCACCGACGCCAACCGGCCTAGTGATATCGCCCGCAAGCTCGTCCGTGCTAATTGGTAGCGGGCAGCCGAGCAAGCTCTCCGCGATTCTAAGCTTTACCGATCAGAGCACGCAGGACATTTCGGGTCAGGTGACATGGGGCAGTGTTAATCCGTTCACAGCTAGCATCGACGTAGTGGGGAACGTAACCACGATCCATACCGGATACACGCTGATCACGGCCACGAACGGAAGTTTCTCGGCGGCGGCCGATTTCACGGTCGTCGCGATGCCGCGATTCTTGTATGTCCCAACGGATGCGGGGCACCTAGTGTCCAGGACGACGGTTGACGCGAGCACCGGCCAACTGCGAATGGCCGGGTACATGCCGACGAGCGCGAGCAACAATGAAGCTGCTCCATGTCCAACAACGGACCCATCGGGCCAATTCCTCTACGTTGGGTCATTCCTGAACATCGTGAGCCCAACTGGGGAGATCCAGGTTTATGGGATCGACCAAGTAACCGGAAGTCTAGCGACTGTGACTGGCAGTCCATTCGCCGTGGCGGATCCGATTGCGTGCATCCAGTTTGAGCCGACGGGAAAATTCGGCTACGCGACGAGCGTGATCGATGGCACAACGCACCTTGTGACGTTTTCTCGAGACGCGAACAGCGGCATGCTCACGCAAACTAATTCGATATCGCTGAACAGCACTGCCTTGGCGGTGGCGATCGATCCCATTGGGAAATATCTCTTTGCGGCTACGATCGTGTTCGCGAATCCGACGTCGACTGCCGCACAAGCGTACGGGTATACGATTAATGCCTCGACTGGCGCGCTTACGCCTATTGCCGGTACTCCGTTTCAATTGCCCAACGTGACGGGAACTTTCTCGTGGCACCCTTCGGGCAATTTTCTGTTTATGGCGAACTCAAACGGACAGTCCATCGATTCATATTCCGTGGATCGAACTACAGGGAAGTTGAGTTTTGGGAGTTCCACAGCAACTTGCATAAATCCGACGAATGTTCGTTTTAGCCCCAATGGAAAATTCGCATACACGGCGTGCTCCATGGATGTTGCGCACGATGCGAACAGTGCTTCGGTGGAAACCTTCGCGGTGGGGGCGAATGGAAGTTTGACGCACATCGGAACAGCTCCAACTTCGGACGTGCCGTCCGATTTAAGCATCGACCCGTCCGGACAGTTTCTGTATCTGAGCAGCAATAGCCCGTATGTCGATTCCTTTCAGATCGGCGCTGACGGTGTGGCTAAGGCCGCGTTTAGACAGGGAATACAGTCGAACCCGGGGCCAACCGTGGCGATCATCGGTGGAAGCAGCAGCGTGAAATACACACCAAAGGACGCGTACATTACATCGACCGTTGATAACACGCTCTCTGCGTATAGTGTAAATACTGATGGAACGTTCGCAACTCCGCCCCAAAGCGTGCCGACACAAGTTTCTCCTTTCTCGCTCAGTATGGCTCCGTGGGGCAGCAATCTACTGCTTGCTTCTTCGGGGGCGTCCAACGCGACGCTGGAGGCATATCCGCTGACCCCGACTGGCGTCCCTGGCACGCCAGCGAGTTTCGGGAACGCGACAACAGCGGGTGGGGTAGTGATTGATCCTTCGGAGCAGTGGGCTTTCGAGACCGACTCCGCGAACAATGTAGTCTCTACCTTCAAAAGATTAGGGGCCAATTGGTCGTTGCTGTCCTACTTGGTGAACGGGAGCACGGTGACAACGTTTGCCACCGGCGCGGCCCCGGGGCCTATGGCGATCGACGCTTCCGGGCGTTTCCTGTATGTCGCTAACCAGGGAGCAAATTCCATTTCCGCGTATCAGTATTTCGGCACGAGTCCGGAGCTATTGGAGTCTACCGGTTCTCCTTTTGCCATTGGGGCAAGACCGATCGCGCTGACAACGGATTTCAGCGATACGTACTTGTATGTTACTTGTGGCGATCAGACGCTTCGCGTGTACGGCATTGATTATTTTAGTGGCGGTCCGGTCACGCAGATGGCGACGATTAAATTAGGCGCGCAGCCTGTTGGTGTCGCGGTCGTCCCGACGGGACGGTTTGTTTACACGGCGGATAGCGGCAGCGTGAGCGCATTTTCCGTGGACGTGCGTTCAGGGGTGTTGACGTCTATTGCATTGAATCCCGCGATTCAGTTGGTCCAAATCGTCGGTTTGTACGCAGAACCCTCGGGGAAGTTCCTGTATGTCGCGACGAATACAGCGGTGTTCGGGTACGTCATCAATGCTGACGGTACTTTGAACGCGGTTTCCGTTAGCGCAGTGGCCACGTCGAATCACCCTTCTTCGATGTCATTTTCCGTTAACATCCAATAGTCCGCTCTGACGAAAATTTAGCGTCACTAAAGTTTGGGCCGGATACCCGTCCTGGTTACTGCTTTTCGAAAACGAGAGTGTTGGTGGGGCCGGTTCCGGCGACGCTGGCTTGCGTTAGGGTGGTGGTTTTGCCGTCTTTGGATACCTGGGCTTTGGTGGTTAGGACGGGTTGGCCGGCTTTTTTTAGGATGGAATCGTAGGAGGTGGGGGTGAGCTGCTTGATGGCGATGGTGTCTGCGCCGCCGGGGGCTCCCGAACCGGTGATGGGATAGTCCTTGCCGTCGTAGCTTACGGTGAAGGTGTAGGTGAGGGCGCTGCCGTCTGCGCTTACTCCTGCAAAGGTGTACTTCATTTTATCGCCTTGCGCTTCGACCGTGCGAGTCAGGCTTTTGGGAGCGGCGCCGGAATTGTATTTTGATTTTGCGACGTTGAGCTTCCAGGTGCCGACGAGGGGATTTTGCGCGAGCAGCGTGGTGGCGGCCGCGCAAGCGAGGACGGTGAGGGCTGCGAATGCTATAAGGCGTTTCATTTTTCTCTCCAGGTGAATCGATTGACGGGTTTTGATGGTGTACGCGAGACTCGAATGGGTGGGACAGTACGTTGCGACACGGATAATGTCAAAGGAATTGTGATTGCGGGCGCGCGGATACGCTGTGGGGTTGAATGGATGCGATGCGCGCGAGGCAAGCGGGCGCGAGTATTGTCTGTGGCAACCGCAAAATCATTTCCTCAGTGGCTAAAGCCGGGAAGAAGAGGTGCGGCTTATGTCGGACCTAAAGGTCCGACCCCCTTAAAGCAAAAGCCGCCCGCGACCCTTCGAGGCTCAGGGCAAGCGGTCGGCGGCCGCTACGTAAACCGCGGAAAAGGCCAAAAGCAGGTCCCTCGCGTTGCTCGGGATGACAACGAAAAGCCGGGCCCAAGGGGACACTTTGTGCGATTTGCGTTGTACAATCGGGCTCCCATGCGCGGGGTGGCGGGACTATGACGAATCCTGGGCATCATTTCGTGGCGGTAATTGGCGGTGCGATTTCAGGATCGGTGGCGGCGGAGATTCTGGCGGACCACGGAATTCGAGTCGCGGTATTCGAGCAGAACACGCGGCCGTACGGCAAGATCGAAGACGGCCTGCCGCGTTGGCACGTCGAGCAGCGCAAACAGGAATACGGCCGAATCGACGCGCGCATGAAGAAGCCAAATGTGTATTTCATCCCCTCTACCAAGCTAGGCCGAGATTTTAATCTGCCCCAGCTTTTGGAGTGGGGCTTTTCGGCGGTGATTCTCGCCAATGGCGCGTGGCGCGACCGAGATTTGGGCGTGCCGGAAGCAGAGCAGTACGTCGGCAAAGGCCTCGTTTACCAAAATCCCTTTATCTACTGGTACAACCACAAGAACGAAAAGGACTATCTCGGACCGCGCTATGAAACGCCCGACGAAGCGGTGGTGGTGGGCGGCGGGCTGGCGTCCATTGACGTGGTCAAGGTGCTGCAGCTCGAAAACTACGAACGTGCGTTGAGGGCTCGCGGCATTCAGACGGGCATGCATGAGTTGGAAAAAGGTATTCCGGAGGTATGCAAAGCACACGGCATCAAGCCGGAAGAGTTGGGCGTAAAGGGCTGCCTCTTAATTTATCGCCGCCGCGAACAGGACATGCCGATGGCGCAACCACCTGACAACGCGACGCCCGAGCAGGTCGCCAAAACGGAACAGGTTCGGCAGAAAATGCTGCGCATTGCGCGCGACAAATTCCTGTTTCGCTTCCAGGATCGCAGGCTGACGACCGGGATCATCGTGGAAAATGGACGGCTCGCAGGGCTGAAGGTGGTTGAAACGAAAATCGAGGGCCGCAAGGCGGAACCGATCCCCGGCTCGGAACAGGAACTCCGCGCGCCGCTGGTGGTTTCTTCGATCGGCTCGGTGCCGGAGAAACTTTCCGGGATCAACATGAATGGCGAATACTACACATTCGCCGGCAAGGATGTGCCGCGGTACACCGCTATGGAGCGCGTATTCGGGGTCGGAAACGTCGTCACGGGACAGGGGAACATCCGTGTGTCGCTGGTGCACAGCCAGAAAGTGACCAAGCGCGTGGTGGATTGCATGAAGGGCAACGATGGAAACGCCGGCGCTGGAGCCGGCGGTGCTGAACAGCAAGTCGCGGGCGCCATGGACGCAATTGGGAAGCAGATTGAAGTGATCCAGCAGCTTTCAGACGAGCAGATGGCGGAGGTGGAGCGCCGAGTTCATGCCCTGCAGCAAAAAGCGGGCTTCACTGCCGACTACGACACCTGGATTGCCAAGGTGACTCCGCCCGATCTCGAATAGATCGTATTGCTTACAATCGGATACGTTTGCTAATCGATTCCTCACTCGCGGACTCGTTCGCTGGGACGCGCTAAAGCTCGCCCCTACAACACCTCGACAACGTTGCGGCGCATAGGCTGAAGCCCGTGCTACTGATGCTAGTGGTGGCCGTCGCCGCCGCTTAGCTCGCGGACTATGTTGCCTACGAAATTTTTGGCGTCGCCGAATAGCATCAGGGTTTGGTCCAGGTAATACAACGGGTTGTCGATGCCGGCGAAGCCTGCGGCCATGCTGCGCTTGATGACCATTACGGTGCGGGCTTTGTCTACGTCGAGGATGGGCATGCCGAAGATGGGGCTGGAGGCGTCGGTGCGGGCGGCGGGATTGGTGACATCGTTGGCGCCGATGACCAGCGCGACGTCGGTCTGCGCCATGTCGCCGTTGATGGCGTCCATGTCGAGGAGCTTGTCGTAGGGGATGTCGGCTTCGGCGAGCAGCACGTTCATGTGGCCGGGCATGCGTCCGGCGACGGGGTGAATGCCGAAGGTGACGTCGACGCCGCGCTTGGTGAGCGCGTCGAAAAGTTCGCGCACTTTGTGCTGCGCTTGCGCAACGGCCATGCCGTAGCCAGGAACGATGACCACTTTGTTGGCGGCGGCGAGAATCGCGGCGGCTTCTTCGGCGGTGGCGCTTTTGACGGGGCGCTGCTCCTGGGTTCCCGCGGCGGCGGCTTGAATTTGCCCGAAGCCGCCGAAGAGTACGTTGGTGAACGAGCGGTTCATGGCCTTGGACATGATGACGGACAGAATGAAGCCGGATGAGCCGTCGAGCGCACCGGCGATGATCAGCAGCTTGCTGTTGAGCACGAAGCCCATCGCTGCGGCGGAAAGACCGGCGTAGGAGTTCAAGAGCGAAATCACCGTGGGCATGTCCGCGCCGCCGATGGGAATGACGAGCATTACGCCGAAGAGCAGCGGGATGATGATCATGGCGGGAAAGAGCGTCGTCTTATCGGGATGGAGCACGAGAATGACAGCAATCGCGATGGCTAGACCGAGCATGCCGAGGTTGACGAAGTTCTGTCCTTTATAGGTGATGGGGCGCTGCGGCAAAATTTCTTGCAGTTTGCCGGCGGCCATGAGGCTGCCCGTGAAGGTGAGCGAGCCGAGAATCACTTCCATGGAGAGCACGGCCATCATGAAGGGCGAAATGTTGGGAGCGCGGAGGTAGAACTCCGACGTGCCGACGAGCGTGACGCAGAGCGCGCCGAACGCGTGGCTGAGCGCGGTCCGCTGGGGCACGGCGGTCATGGCGACTTTGCCGAGGGGTACGCCGATGATGCAGCCGAGGACCAAACCGATGGCCACCAGCTTGTAGTCCACGATGCCGCGGTACAGCAGCGTTCCGCCGATGGCCAGGGCCATGCCGATTTCGCCGGCCCACACGCCGTGACGCGCGGTGGTTGGCGAGCTGAGCCACTTCAACGACAAGATGAAGAGAATGGTGGCGATGAAGTACGTAATTTCGATGAAGGTTTCCGTGGGCATCATGGTTTTTTCGGCCCGCTGGATTTGAACATGCGCAGCATGCGATCGGTGATGAGGAAGCCGCCGACGATGTTGCTGGTGGCGGCGACAATGGCGATGGTGCCGAGGATCGCGGCGAGATTGCTCTTGTGTTCGCCGGCAAGAATGATGGCGCCAACCACGGCGATGGCGTCGAGCGCGTTGGTGAGGGACATGAGCGGAGTGTGCAGCAACGGGGAAACGCGGCGGATGACTTCAAATCCGATGAAAGCGGCGAGCATGAAAACGTAGAGGCTGGTGATCAGGTCCAGCTTCATTGAGCGCTCCTCCTCGAGTGCAAGAGCGCCCGCGACGCTCCCCGACCGAATCGGGGCAGGCCGCGGCCGCTACAACTGCATGCGCGTAGCTTCATTATGCCCCTCCCTTGGTGGCCAAGGCTGGCAACTGGAAAAATTCGCGGAGGCGAGCGTTGACGACTTCGCCGGACTGAGTGAGGAGGGTGTCGCGAATGATTTCGTCGCTGGTGTTGAGTTGGAGTTTGCCGTCTTTGACGAGGAGGAGAAGGAAGGCGGTGAGGTTGCGCGCGTACATCTGGCTGGCGTGATAGGGCACGGTGCTGGCGAGGTTGTACCAGCCGATGATGGTGACGCCGTTGACGCTGATTTTTTCTCCCCCCTTGGTGAGCTCGCAATTGCCGCCGCGCTCGGCAGCGAGGTCGACGATTACGGAGCCGGGGGCCATGCCGGCGACCATTTCCTTGGTGACGAGCACGGGCGCGGTTTTGCCGGGGATGACGGCGGTGGTGATGACCACGTCGCTATCGCCGACAACTTTGCCGAGAAGCTCGCGCTGCTTGCGGTAAAAATCTTCGCCTTGCGCGCGCGCGTAGCCGCGTTCGTCTTGCGCGTCCTTGGCTTCGATGGGGAGTTCGACGAAACGTCCGCCCAGGCTCTGCACTTGTTCCTTTACCGCGGGGCGCAGATCGTAGGCGGAAACCACCGCGCCCAAGCGGCGCGCCGTGGCGATGGCTTGCAGTCCAGCGACGCCGACGCCGATGATCAGCACGCGCGCCGGCGTGATGGTGCCCGCAGCGGTGGTGAGCATGGGGAAAATTTTGGGCAGCGCGTCGGCGGCGATGAGGACCGCTTTGTATCCGCAGATGGTGCCCATGGAGGAGAGGGCGTCCATGCTTTGCGCGCGCGTGGTGCGGGGCATGAGTTCGACGGAGAAGGAGGTGACCCCTTTGGAGGCGATGTCCTGAATGGTTTCGACGGAGCCGAGGGGGCGGAGAAAGCCGATAAGAATTTGGTCGCGGTGAAAGAGCGGAAGGTCGGCTTTGCCGGTGCGGTCGTTGGAGCCGTAGCAGAGGACTTGGGTGATGATGTCGGCGGTGCGAAAGACTTCGGCGCGATCCGGGATAATCTTTGCGCCCTTGGCTACGTAATCGGCGTCGGGATAACCGGCCTCGACACCGGCACCGGCTTCCAGCACGACCTCCAGGCCCGCTTTGGCCAGATTGGGAATCACCGCGGGCACCAGCGCAACGCGCCGCTCCCCCGGAAAACTTTCGCGGGGAACACCGACAATCATGAAGGTCCCTCCGATACGCCAGAACTCGACTTGATTCTATTCGGATTCTGGCCGGGCCGCATTGTACACCGAGTCGCGCCATAGCAAAGCTTTCGCTTATTCGCGCAGGGAGAGCGGTGCGAGCGTTCGCGACGTCGGGGGTTTTCCTCTACTCGTAGTAGGCGGAGGCCATTGCTGTTGATGGTGGCGACCCGCGGGCCATTTTAGGGGAGCAAAAAAATAGCTTGACAGCATTAATTTAACGAGATTAGATGTGCGCAACAGAAATGCAAACGTTTACATTTTAGCGTTTGTTTTGGGGTGTTTTCGTCTTAGGAGGGGTTTATGCAACGCTGGCACAGTAAGATTGTCACTTCCGTGCTTCTGTTGGGTCTCTTGGCGGGAACGGCTTTGGGGCAGTTTACCAGCGGCCTGCAAGGCATCTTGGAAGATGCCAGCGGCGCCGGCATACCGAATGCGACTGTAAAACTTCGTAGTGCGTCCACCGGCGTTGTGGCCGAAGCTAGGACCGATGAGTCCGGCGAATACCACTTCAGGAGTCTCGCTCCCGGACGGTACGAGCTGACGGCAGAGGCACCTGGCTTTCAGCCGACGCCTGCAACTGTAACCGTTTACACGGAGCAGGTCGCTACATTTAATCTCAAGTTGAACGTGGCCGGGGTGAGCTCGCAAGTCTCCGTAAACGCCGAGACGGACACAATCGATACGGGCGACTCGCGCTTGGAGAGCACGATTCGCACGCAGCAATTGCAGGACCTTCCGATTGAGGGGCGCAACTTTCTGGGTCTCGTGGCGGTTGCGCCTGGCATTACAGGGCATGGGGCCGTGGGTAACGGCGCGCCTGGCGACGCGCCGGACAATTTTTCAACCGAAAAGACAGTGGATGCGAGCGGAAATGGACGCAATTACAGCGGCAACCAATTCACCGTGGACGGTCTGAATATCACGAGTAACATTTTGCAGGGGACGGCGAACCTGACGCCCAACCCGGATTCCATTCAGGAAATGGCGGTGCAGACCAACACGTTCAGTGTGGAGCACGGTCGCGGTAGTTCGGTGCAGATTGCGATTACGACAAAATCCGGCTCGAACCAGTTCCACGGAACGGGAGCCTACTTCTTCACAGACCAGCATCTATGGGCGCGTACGGAGTTCACGCCCACGACGGGCTATGACCCGTTTAAAAAGAATGATATCGCCGGAACCTTCGGCGGTCCCATCATCAAGAATCACACCTTCTTCTTTGCATCGGTAGAGGACCTCCGAGCACAGGTATCGCAAGCAACGCAGGTGCACGTGGTGGAAAGCCCGGAATTTGTCGCATTTGCTAAACAGGCTTACCCGAACAGCATCGGGACAAAGCTGCTGACTCAATATCCACTGTTCAGCGTCGACCTGACGGGAGTAAACCAGACAGCTCAACAAGCTTTTGGCTCGGCGTGCGGAACCTCGGCCGCCGGTAACATCCCCTGCAACCTCCCGGTATCGGACAATGCGAGGTTCAAGCCCAGTCCGTTCCGTAACGCCCTGCAATACAATTTTCGGGTCGACCAATCCTTCAGCAAAGATCGCCTGTACTTCAGCATGTACCGGACGAATCTCGACACTGAGAACATCGCCATCCGCCAAGGCTTTCACGACGTCGGCAATAACAACACAAAGGCCTACCAGGCGGCGTACACCCACATATTTAGCCCCAATCTGCTAAATGACTTTAGTTACGGCCAGATTCGCGTACAGGGCAGCAGCGGCGAAACCACCGGCATTCCCTTCCATGTGCCGGATATCGGCATCGACGGCGGTCAAGAAGGCATTAACGGGCCATGGGGGCCAGCGACCTTCATTCAGAACAACTACAACTGGCGAGACGTGGTGAGCCTGCTCAAGGGAAAACATTCCTTGAAATTTGGATACGAATTCTGGACAGGGGACGACGACGCGCGTTTTGCGGGGCCTTATTATCGACCGCATTTCCAGTTTGCCAACCTGTTGACGCTTGTCCAGGATTCACCCCGCGAAGAGAGTGGCGTCAACTTTAATCCGCTGACGGGCAAGCCGGCCGACGGTGCGTATCGTCACCTCCTAAACACGAACGGGATATTTGTTCAGGACGATTGGAAGGTTAATAGCAAGCTCACATTGACACTAGGAATTCGCTGGGACGATTACGGGAACCCTCATCCTGACCAAAAAACAGGGGCCGAGGGCAATGTGTTCCTCGGAGCGGGCAACGACCTGAACACTCGCGTTGCGAATGCGGTTGTGAAACCGGTTACGCAAACATATTCGGGACGTCTAAACAAGAACTTCAGTCCGCGCTTCGGCTTCGCGTACAACCCGGATGGTCACGGCAGCACTGTGTTCCGCGGTGGCTTCGGGCTGTACCACAACTGGATTCCGCTCGGCGAAGATAATCGCGTGCGGCAAAATCCTCCAGGCCTGATCACCCCTACTTTCCGTGCAGGCGATCCGATCCCGCCGGTTTTCGCGCTGGGCACCAGCGATCAACCACCATTCGGATTTCCCTTCCCTACTATTCCCGCGCAGCAACTTGACTCCCGCGGCGGACTGGTGGGCGTCCGAGCGCAAGCGAATGGAATTGATCCCAACATAACGCCGGACAGTACGTATATCTACACCGCCGGCGTCGAGCACCAGCTGCCATTTAAGCTGATCGTGAGCGGTCACTATAGTGGTTCTTACACCTATAACGGAATTATCGGGACAGACGTCAATCGGTTCCCGGGCGACTTGTTGCTCGATGGGACGCTGCACCGTCTCAACCCCAGCTTCGGGACGATGTATTACGAGTTCAACGGCAACGTTATCAAATACAATGCCGGGATCTTTGCCGTACGGCAAACGCTAGGCCACTCTTATTGGCAGGCGTCGTACACCTTGTCCAGAGTCACTGATTATGGGCAGGCGGGATCTCGTGTGAACCGCGATCCCGGCTACGCCGTGCCGACACAATACAACCTCAGCCAGTATGAAGCGCCTGCGGACTGGGATGCGACTCACCGGTTCGCGCTTGCGGGCACCTATGAGCTTCCTAGTCCTCGGAATAACAGATACCTGAAGCCGGTTCTGGGTGGCTGGGAGGTGGGTTCCGTGTGGATCCTGCAATCAGGCAATCCGATAACGATTGTCAACCAAGCGGATTTTGCGCATGGCGGGGATTACAATGCGGACGGCGTGAATTTTGATTTTCCCAACGCTCCCACTACGCCGTTGTCGACGAGCTTCAGCCGCAGCCAGTACATACAAGGAATCGCGCCAGCATCGGTGTTTGGCACGCCAACCCCTGGGACGGAAGGGAATTTGAAACGAGCCACGTACCGAAACCCGGGATTCATAAACATCGACGCGAGCCTCATTAAAAACAACCGTTTCGAAATCTTCCGCGACAACATAAACCTGCAGTTGCGGTTTGAATTCTTCAACGTGCTGAACAGGGTGAACCTCCAAGGTATTGACGCTAACCTGAACGACGCTAATTTCGGGAAGTCGACCAATACATACGACCCCCGGATTATTCAGGTGGGCGCTCGTATAGTCTTTTGATCCGCGGGGTGGGGCGCGACTTGTTCGCGCCCCACCCTACATTTTTCCTCCCGGAGTACAATAGGGTGCAGGGCGGATCCTTGCTTCTCATTTCCATAGTCCTGATAACATTGTTTTCGCAATTCGCCGGGCAGGATCAGCAAAGTAATGCCGAAGCGCAAAGACTTCTCGAGCAAATCGAGTTGGGACTGAAGCAGCAACCCTCTAATCCGCGGCTCCTTGCAGCTCGTGGTTTGGCCCTCGAGCGACTGAATCGTGATCAGGATGCATTGCAGAGCTTTGAAAAGTCGCTTGCTATCTCGCCGAAATTCCTGATCGCGCTGGAGGGTGCCGCAGAGATCACCTATCGCACCCACGATCCAAAGACCACCGATTATCTATCACGGATTCTCCAACAGGATCCGCAGAATGCGGCCGCGCACGGAATGGCCGGGGCCCTCGCTTTTGAAGAGCATGATTGTCCGGCAGCGAACAGGCATTTTGCCGCCGCGGAGCCCGCTCTCAACGACAATCCCCTGGCCCTGGCGCAGTGGGGCGAGTGCTTGCTGGCTGAGGACGAAGCGCATCTTGCGACCAAGCAGCTTGGGCAGTCGCTCCGCCTCAGACCGCAGGACAAGACAGTAAGTTACAATCTCGCCCTGGCGCTACACTTAGATCACCACGACGAGGAAGCGTTAGAGATTACAAAAACATTGGCTGCTGATAGTGACGTCCTAAACCTCGTCGGATCCATCTATGCCGGCCAGGACAAGGTCGCCGACGCCATAGCCGCTTTCCGCAAAGCCACCGAGCTGGACCCAAAGAACGAACAAAACTATATCGACCTTGCTTCCCTTTGCCTTGACCATCAGTCGTTCGACATAGCCGCTGACATCGTTAACGTGGGCATTGCCAATATTCCGGATTCTGCAGCGCTCTATACATTGCGCGGCGCTATTGCCGCGCAAACTTCTAACATGGAGCAATCGGCGGCGGATTTTGAGCGAGCAAACCGCTTGAAGCCGGACGCCAGTTACGGAGACGTCGGCCTCTCGCTGCTGCTTGGACAGCAGTCCCAGCTCGATGAGGCTATTGCCGTGATTCGATCGAGACTAGAACGCGCGCCAAACGATGCAAAGCCCAATTTCTTGCTGGCTGACTTGCTCATGAGAAAATCTGGCGATGCACAGGAGAGCGGGCAAGATGAAGCTCGCAGGCTGCTAATGAAAGCGGTGCGCTTGCAACCGGACTTTGCAAAGGCCCACGCCGCCCTTGGCAAGTTGCTGTTGAAAAGCGGGCAGGTTGATGCGGCCATCGTGGAACTGAAAGTGGCGCTCGAAAAGGAGCCGAACGACCGCGTGGCGCTAAATCAGTACGTGCTGGCGCTCACCAGGCTGCACCGAACCGAGGAAGCGAGAGCGGCGGCGGAGCGTCTTCGTGACGTGTTAGCGGAGGACCGGCGCGCTGAAGTGCGAAAGAATAGAATTCGAATCGTGCCCTCGGCCGCCGCGACGCAATGATTTTCTCGCGACGCAAGTTCCTGGCCTTCCTCACGACTTCCCTTGTGGCTTCACGTTCGCGCGGACAGGGAGTTGCGTCACGTAACGTGCCCGCGCAACCGCGAGGCAAGCCATCCGGCATCCCCTTCCTAGCCCGCTTTACGGACATCACGCGAACCGCGGGTTTGCGGTATCCGACGATCTACGGCCCAACCGATCACAAGGACTACATAATCGAAACGGTGGGATGCGGGTGCGCCTTCATAGACTATGACAATGACGGTTGGGTGGACGTCCTGGTTCTGAGCGGCTCGCGGGTTTCTGGAGCACCCGAAGGAACGAGTAACCGGCTCTATAAGAATAATCGCGATGGCACCTTCACCGATGTCACCGAGAGGGCCGGCCTATTGAGGACCGGATGGGCCTCAGCGGTTACCGTCGGCGATTACAACAACGATGGTTTCGACGACCTGTTTATTACTTCTTATGGGCACAATACGCTTTACCGGAACAACGGCGATGGGACATTTTCGGATGTCACAAAACAGGCCGGCCTGCTTGACTCACAAGTCCGCTGGGGCGCAGGTTGTTCTTTTGTCGATTACAACCGCGACGGTCACCTGGACCTATTTGTCTCTAACTATCTCGAGTTTGATTTCGCGCACGCACGAAAGCCCGGCGAGGATAGCAACTGCAGATGGAAAAACGTTCCCGTAAACTGTGGTCCACGGGGCCTGCCGTTTTCGCGGCACTCGCTTTACCGCAATAATGGGGATGGCACCTTCACGGAAGTCAGCGAGCAGGCCGGAATCGCCAAGGTTTCCCCTGGCTACGGAATGACGGTCGTCGCCGCTGATTTTGACAACGATGGCTGGCCGGACATCTACGTAGCCTGCGATTCAACACCTAGCCTGCTCTTTCGCAATAAGCACGACGGGACGTTTGAAGAGGTTGCTCTTCTCTGCGGCGCGGCGCTTAGCCAAGACGGCATGGAACAGGCAGGAATGGGCGTGGGCATCGGGGATGTGACTCTGAACGGCAGTCTCGACATCTTCAAAACTCACTTTGCCGATGACACCAACGTTCTCTATCTGAACGACGGCAAAGGAAATTTCGAAGACTACACGATTCAGTCCGGGCTCGGCATCGAAACACGATTTGTGAGTTGGGGCGCCGGCATCGTGGATCTCGATAACGATGGGAATCCCGATCTTTTCTTTGTTACGGGAAATGTGTACCCGGAAGTGGAATCGAAAGTGCCCGCTTATCCCTTTAAAACGCCGCGGGTGATCTTCCGAAATCTGGGAGGCGCTAAGTTTGAGGAATTGCTGGATGCGGGCCCAGGAATCTCCGAGGTCCACGCCAGTAGAGGCTGCGCTTTCGGTGATTTTGACAATGACGGTGACGTTGATGTTCTGATCGTGAATTTGAATGAACCGCCGTCGCTTTTGCGCAACGATCTCAAAGGGAATAACCACTGGCTCAAGCTGAAGCTGATCGGGACGCGCTCTAATCGCACTGCAATCGGTGCGCGAGTTATATGCTCTTATGGCAACAGGCGGCAGGCTCAGGAAGTGGTTGCGCAATCGAGCTTCTATTCCTGCAACGATCAGCGCCTGCATTTTGGGCTGGGCCATGCGGCGACGGCAAATCTGGAGATCCGCTGGCCTAGCGGAACGAAGCAATCCATTGCAAATGTGAAAGCGGACCAGATCCTTACGGTCAGGGAACCAAGCGCGCCTGTTAAGCCAGATTGACAGCCGTCCGATGCGCGCGCTTGTTCTTGACAATTGCAGAGCACTGGGCTAAAAGCATTGCTATGTAAGCGATTACATTTATTGCTTGCAGCAGATTGCTTCCATCTTATATGAGGTGCTGGCTATGTCACTTCGCTCGACCAGACGCGATTTTCTCAAGACAGTAGGAATTGCGGCAGCAGCTGCGTCGACGCCAGCCGTCGCCGCAAGCGTGGCTGCCGCATCGAGCGTCGCTGATGCGAAAGCCTCCAGCTCCCTTGTCGTGAATCGAGCGCCATTGGGACCGAGCCGCTTTTACTCGCTTCCCTTGACGTCGATTCGTCCGAAGGGTTGGCTGAAGCGGCAAATGGAGATACAAGCGGCGGGACTCAGCGGTCATCTCGACGAGTTCTGGCCTGATCTAGGGCCCGACAGCGGATGGCTCGGTGGGAAGGGTGAGTCCTGGGAGCGCGGTCCCTATTTTCTGGACGGACTGGTTCCCCTGGCTTATCAGCTTCAGGATCAGAAGCTGATGGGCAAAGCGGAGAAATGGGTGAACTGGACGCTAGAGCATCCGCAAGACAACGGCATGATTGGTCCGGCAAAGAACGACGACTGGTGGCCGCGGATGGTGATGCTGAAAGTGCTGACCCAATATCAGGAAGCGACCCGTGATTCTCGCGTCATTCCACTGATGGAGCGCTATTTTGCGTTTCAAGCCAGCGAGATGCCCAAGCGCCCGCTGCGCGATTGGGGCAAGTATCGTTGGCAGGATGAAGTCCTAAGCGTGGTGTGGCTATACAATCGCACCGGGAATCGAGATTTGCTGCAGCTTGCCGAATTGCTGCATAAGCAGGGGTACGACTGGCGGCAACAGTTTGCGAACTTTTCCTATACGCACAAGATAAGCGTTCAAGAGCTGGGATTTAAGGAAGGCGCGGCGATTCCCGATCTCGCCATGCAAACACACGGCGTCAATAACGCCATGGCTCTGAAGGCGTCCGCGCTGTGGTGGCTTTTTTCGAAGCGGGATGGCGATCGCGACGGCGTTCAACAGCAACTCGACGCGCTCGACCGGCACCACGGGATTCCTAATGGTATGTTCAGCGCGGACGAACACTTCGCGGGCACGAATCCGTCGCAGGGCATCGAGCTGTGCGCAGTGGTCGAGCAGATGTTTTCGCTCGAGCAGAGTTTGGCGATTCTTGGCACCGCTGATTTGGGAGACCGCCTGGAAAAGATCGCCTATAACGCGTTGCCCGGGACGCTGACGGACGACATGTGGGCGCATCAGTACGACCAGGAACCAAATCAGATTCAATGTAGCCTCAGCCAGCGCCCTTGGACGACCAACGGCCCGGAGTCCAATTTGTATGGGCTCGAACCTAACTTTGGTTGTTGCACCGCGAACATGCACCAGGGTTGGCCGAAACTTACGGCGAGCCTGTGGATGGCGGATGCAAACGGAGGGTTGGCAGCGGCGATTTACGCACCGTGCGAAGTGCGCACGACGGTCGGGGGCGGCGTGCCGGTGACGATCGAGGAAGAAACGCTGTATCCGTTCCGTGGCGATGTTGTGCTTACGGTTCGACCGGAACATCCGGTGCATTTCCCTATGCAGTTGCGGATCCCACATTGGGCGGACAACGCGAGTATCCGCGTCAATGGGAAAGCCGCGGACGGAAGTCGCGCTGGATCTTTCGCAGTTGTGAATCGCGAATGGAAAGCAGGCGATCGCGTGGAGATTCATTTCCCAATGAAGCCTCGTGTGTCGCGCTGGTATCACAACTCAGTTGCCGTGGAGCGAGGACCTATTATTTTTTCGCTCAACGTCGCGGCAGACTGGAAGAAGCTTCGGACGCGGGGTATGACAGCAGATTGGGAGGTTCAGCCTAAGTCGCCTTGGAATTACGCTCTGGAAGTCAATGAAAGGACAGCCGGGTCTGCCTTGAAGGTGACGGAGCAAAGCGCCGACAAGGATATTTTCACATTGAATGGGGCGCCCTTGCGGATAGAGGTTAAAGGGAGGAGGGCTCCAGAGTGGCAGGAGACTCAGGGTGTGGCCGGAGAATTGCCACAGAGTCCAATGGCAAGCAGCAAGCCGGAGGAGACGCTAACGCTGGTTCCTTATGGGGCGGCAAAACTGAGAATTACCGCGTTTCCTGAAGTAGCTTAATCAGGCGGTCGGGAGGAGAAAGATTGGTCCGTGGACCAAGAAGAGGACCGAATCCAATGACTATTCGATCCGTAGTGCGCCTTCTTCTTCTTTCGGTATAATATATCTTTCAACTCGCCTTCCTTATGAACATCACCCAGGTCGCCAAGCGGGCCAAAGTATCTACCGCCACGGTCTCCCGCACCATCAATGGCAGTAATACGGTCAGCCCGGAGACTGCCGACAAGGTGTGGAATGTCGTCCGAGCCCTCGGCTACCACCCTAATAGATACGCCCGCGCACTCGTCTCTGGAAGAAGTCAACTACTGGGCCTCATCATTTCAGACATTGTTAATCCTTTCTTTCCTGAACTGGTGAAATGCTTCGAAGAAATGGCTGTACAGAAGGGTCTGGAAGTTCTAGTGGCCAACACGAACTATGATCCGGAACGGATGTCCCACTGTGTTCATCGCATGTTGGAGCGGAAGGTGGACGGTGTGGGCATAATGACGTCGGAAATGGAAGAAGGGCTCGTCGCCGAATTGGAAAAGCGGCTAATTCCCATCGTTTTCCTGGATACCGGTAAAGTCCGTTCACGTATCAGCAATATCAGGGTGGACTATGGGAAAGGCATTCGTGCGGCAATGGCGCACCTGGTCCAGCTGCAGCACCAGCGAATTGGTTTCATCAGCGGTCCCTTAACCTTGCGTTCTGCGCTTACTCGGCGTACAGCCTTCCTCGAGTCGTTCGGACACTTTGGACTGCTTCCGGATGAGACGCTGATCCAGGTAGGGGACCACAAAATTGACGGAGGCGAAGCAGCGATGGAACGGCTGCTCGCGCTTCCTAAACGACCCACAGCCGTCTTGGCCTCCAACGACCTGACTGCCATCGGCGCGCTGCGCGCCATATACAATGCGAAATTGCGGATCCCGGAAGACATTTCCTTGATTGGCTTTGACGATATTTATCTTAGTCAGTTCACTCAACCTGCTCTTACTACCATTCGATTGTCGCGCACCGAGGTGGCCGAAAAAGCATTTAACGCGCTGACCGCCCTCATTAATGGAAAGTCCCGGAAGGGACACGAGTACCACGTGGAAACCGACCTCATTATTCGAAGTTCGACTGGATTGCGCGGAGGGTCGCCGCATTCTGCTTCTCCGCCGGTCCCGCCCCAATGAGCAAGGATGGTTATCTAGCCCTCGGAGTTCACCTCTCCCGGTCTGTTTAGTTAGGGCTTTCACCTGAAGAGCTCGAATGCCTAAAGCCCATAGCCAGCCACGGGTTCTGCGTCAGTTACAACG
>Ga0209647_1001080_pt1 | contig 24026 bp, 19 predicted proteins | sample GraSoi_2013_60cm_FD_185827 | JGI IMG/M metagenome (GOLD analysis project Ga0209647, IMG submission 185827) | Grasslands soil microbial communities from the Angelo Coastal Reserve, California, USA - Sample 9_17_2013_60cm (SPAdes) (version 2) | ecosystem: Environmental > Terrestrial > Soil >... | reverse complement strand
GTTGATATAAAGCACGCGCTAGCCGATCAAACAGAAGAGATGCACAGATATGTGTTAGCAGTTTCTAAGACCAGGATTGAATCTCTTAGAGGGCGATTTCCGAAGTTTACTCCTGAAAACCTGTTTGAGCAGGCATTAAACGAGGACAAGGCAGAGATTTGCGAATACGTCCTCGACGGTCTCAAGATGCCTTATAAAATCGAATTCCGCGGCGCCAGATGCAGGCTGCCCACTCCGCGACCTGAAGTCGATTACGCGACCCCGGGAGGAATTGGCGTTTGGAGGGAAAAGTCCAGTTTTCCAATGGGTCTGCGCAACAGATATGCCAAATCCAAACCAGCAAACCGATAACGAACTTCTCGAACGAGCAAAGCGTTTAGCCGGACAAATCAGCGATCCAAAGGTTGTCACTATTGTTTCGGCTTTGTTGATCGCAGAAGCAGTACGCTTCGGTAGCGGACGGATTACTTGAAGCTACAGCGAGATCCGATAACCCGGCTACAATTGTCATCGGTCGAAATTAAACCAGCCACGGATGGTCGAAATGACCCAGCCAGTGAATCCTGCATAAGGTGTGATGAAAAGAGAGGCATTTTTCTTTCCATGTCGGATCTTTAAACTGAAGAGCGCTCAGCTGCGAGATAATCCAGTCCTCGTGCGTTCTTCTCGCCATCCGTCATACTCAAAGGCGACAGTAACGCATCGATAAGAGTATGGGAGAAGGGAATGAAGCGGGGCGAGCTTCATGATGTCAGTTAAATCGATTCTCTTACGACAAAATAGCGCGACCTCAATCGATCCGGAACTTTAGATTCGCCAATAATTGCCAAGAAGTTGGGTGAGCAAATTAGTTCCGAAGGAGGAAGATTTAATTCTGAATCAGGGAAGCGACGCATACATAAAACCCTGCAGTAAATTCAAAAAGAAGGATACGGAACATATGGCAGTCAACGTGAAACCACTCGGCGATCGGGTTTTGATTCGGCCGCTCGAAGAGAAGGAAGTCAAGAAGGGAGACATCATCATTCCCGATACGGCGAAAGAGAAGCCTCAGGAAGGCACCGTCGTAGCTGTCGGTACCGGCAAGCTCGACGACAGTGGCAAGAAGATCGAATTCAACGTCAAAGTCGGCGACAAAGTCCTCATCTCTAAATATGGCGGCACCGAAATTAAGATCGAGGGTGAGAATCACCTGATCATGCGCGAGGACGATATCCTCGGAATCATTGGATAACCCCGAACTTTAAAACCTTAATTAGTTAAGTCTATGGCAGCAAAACAACTACAGTTTGATGAAGGAGCCCGTCATGCGCTGCTCCGCGGCGTGGAAAAGCTCTCGAAAGCAGTGAAAGCCACGCTCGGACCCGCTGGACGTAACGTCATCCTTGACAAGAAATTCGGTAGCCCAACTATCACGAAAGACGGCGTCACCGTAGCGAAGGAAATCGAGCTCGAGGATCCGTACGAAAATATGGGAGCCCAGCTGGTCCGCGAGGTCGCTTCCAAGACGTCGGATGTGGCCGGTGATGGCACGACGACCGCAACCGTTCTGGCCGAGTCCATCTTCCGCGAAGGGCTCAAGAATGTAACCGCCGGCGCGAATCCGACCTCGCTGCAGCGCGGTATCCTGAAGGCGGTAGATGTGATCGTCGAGGAACTCAAGAAGATCTCCAAGAAAGTGTCGGATCGGAAGGAGATAGCTCAGGTCGCAACCGTTTCGGCCAACTGGGATACCACGATCGGCGAGATCATCGGCGATGCGATGGACAGGGTTGGTAAGGACGGCACGATCACTGTTGAGGAGGCAAAAGGGATCGAAACCACCCTCGAAGTGGTCGAGGGTATGCAGTTCGACAAGGGTTACCTGTCGCCGTACTTCGTGACGAACGCGGAGAACATGGAAACTTTGCTCGAGAACGCTTACATCCTGATCCATGAGAAGAAGATCTCCGGCTTGAAAGATTTGCTTCCGCTGCTTGAGAAAGTGGCCAAAGCGAGTCGTCCGCTGTTGATTATCGCCGAAGATGTGGAAGGCGAAGCACTTGCCACCTTGGTGGTAAACAAGCTGCGTGGCACGCTTCAGGTCGCAGCTGTTAAGGCCCCTGGATTCGGCGACCGGCGCAAGGCGATGCTGGAAGACATTGCAGTCTTGACTGGCGGCCGTTGTATTACCGAGGACCTTGGGATCAAGCTCGAAAACATCACGCTGGATGATCTGGGCAGAGCCAAGCGCGTGACCATCGACAAAGAAAATACAACGATCGTTGAGGGCGAAGGTTCTACCAAAGATATCCAAGGCCGAATTAACCAGATCCGGCGTCAGATCGAGGAAACCACTTCGGACTATGATCGCGAAAAATTGCAGGAGCGTTTGGCCAAGCTCGCCGGTGGTGTCGCTGTAATCAATGTCGGCGCCGCGACCGAGACCGAGATGAAGGAGAAGAAGGCTCGCGTGGAGGATGCCTTGCATGCGACCCGCGCAGCCGTTGAGGAGGGAGTCCTTGCCGGCGGAGGCGTTGCATACCTTCGCACCCAAAAGGCTCTCGATAGCCTCAAACTGGAAGGCGATGAGGCCGTTGGTGTGCAGATCGTTCGCCGTGCACTTGAGTTTCCGACGCGCCAACTGGCTGACAACGCCGGTCAGGAAGGCGCTTTGATCGTCCAGGAAGTCAAGAAGCGCAGCGGCAATGAAGGGTTCAACGTGGCGACCGGCAAATACGAGGACCTGGTGAAGGCCGGCGTAGTCGATCCGACCAAGGTGGTCCGCACGGCGCTGCAGAACGCCGCTTCGATCTCCGCTCTCATGCTCACCACAGAAGCATTGGTGGCGGAGTTGCCTGAGAAAGAAAAACCGGGTCCGGCTGGTCCAGGCGGTATGGGCGGCATGGGCGGGATGGATTACTAAGCTGCACCATTCCAATTTTTAGTATGCTAAGACGGCGAGGTGTTTTCTCTATGCGAGACCTCGCTGCTCTGTTGCTCGCGTATGATTCGATGTGCCGGCTACGGTTGTTTCGGCGCTGAGCTTTCGGACCCTTTGATGAATGGTGCAAACAGATCAATTGGGATTGGCAAAATGGTCGTGGTGTTATGCTCGCTCGAAATTTCCTTCATCGTCTGTAAGAAGCGCAGTTGCAGGGCAATCGGTTGCGCAGAAATCATCGATGCCGCCTGCACGAGTTTTTCCGCGGCCTGAAACTCGCCTTCGGCGTTTATGATTTTTGCGCGCCTCTCCCGCTCTGACTCGGCCTGACCGGCCATCGCGCGTTTCATGCCGTCGGGTAGAACCACGTCTCTGACCTCTACGGCAGTCACTTTGATTCCCCATGGGTCGGTCTGCCGATCGATGATCTCCTGTAGCCTGAGATTTATTTTGTCGCGCTGGGAGAGTAGTTCATCGAGTTCCGCTTGTCCGAGCACGCTGCGCAACGTTGTCTGCGAAATGAGCGAAGTTGCTTTCAGGTAGTTCTCCACTCGCACGACCGCGGACGCTGGATCGATGACGCGAAAATAAACGACGGCGTCAACGGTCATCGGTACGTTGTCCCGGGTCATGACTTCCTGGCGCGCGACGTCGATGGTCACAACGCGCAGATCCATCCTCACCATGCGATCGACGATGGGAACGAGGAAAATCAATCCGGGCCCTTTTGTGCCAAGCAGCTTGCCGAGACGGAAAATCACCCCGCGCTCGTACTCGCGCAGGATGCGGATCATCTGCGGCAGGAAGATTACGGCGAGGAGAATAATGGGAACTAACCAGACGACCAATCTTGCGGATTCTTCGAACATGGGACCTCTTTCTCAGGTTTCGGGTTGCACCTTTGTCGTCAATCCTTCGGCGGCTAAAAAAAACGTCAAGGTGCCCCGTTTCGCGTTATTTAATTAGAGCGGTGAGGAGCGTCTCCAACTCAATCGTCACTATTCTGGTTGCGGTATCATTGAGACCATAAGGCAAAACCAATCGACCACCGTGGACTAATGCTCCGCAGGTGTATACGACATTGGGTACGTAGCCGTCCATCTGGTCGACCGTCGGTTCCAAAAGCGGTTCGTTGAGGCGGCCAATAACCTTCAAAGGATTCCGCAGATCCAATAGCATGGCGCTGATACAATATTTGCGCATTGGGCCGACGCCGTGAGTCAGAACCAGCCAACCCGCGTCGGTTTCGATGGGCGAGCCGCAGTTGCCTATTTTCACGAATTCCCACGGCCGCGCCGGCTGCAGCAAAAGCTGGGGATCACTCCAGAAATACAGGTCATCTGAGAGCATCAGATAAAGGTTCTCGTCATCGTAGCGCGAAAGAATCGCGTAATGCCCGTCAATGCGCTTCGGGAACAGTGCCATCCCTTTGTTCTGTATTCCCGACCCGGTTAAGGTACGGATGCGGAAGTGAAGAAAGTCGGTTGTTTCAATGAGTTGCGGGAGGATGATGCGCCCGTTGTAGGCGGTATACGTTGCGTAGTAGGTCGCTCGGTGATCTTCATCAACAAAGCGGACAAAGCGGGCGTCCTCCATGCCATTGCTCTCATTCAGCGACACTGGGAAGATGACGCGTTGGGAGAGCGGAATTGACGGGCTGAAATTGAGCTCGTAGTTTGATTCTACGAGCCAATGCACGCATTCGATGGCTCTCTTTACGTCCTCCGTATGCAGTTGGGTTTGGTGAGCTGCGTGCTGCATCGACTCATGCAATTCGGTTCGTGTGAACGTAACCCCTAATCGGTTCATCACTGATCTCGACCAGTTGTTTTCCAGGCCTCTCTCTTGTAACTTGTGTAGAAAGATATTCTTCGGAAAGGTGGGATCGGGGTCGATGTCTGGTGCGGTTACCAGGGCCGTCATCTTGTCCATCTCGATGGAATGATTGCCTCGGATGACTCCACTGCGAAACTCGATCGATGAAATATGGCCCTCGCCGACGGCTCGAAGGGTCAGGATAAAGCGAAGATCTCCGGCTCCGAGATCTGTCTGATCCGGATGCGGAACGATCGATGGATTGAACAATGCTGCGGATTCAATAGCATATTCTCCGGTGAAGAATGCTCCGATTAAGAGCCGCCGACTCGCCGAAAGCGACTCATTATTCGACAAGTACGCCTTTACTTTCTCAAATTGTCGCAACCACGATTTTTCCAGGTTCGGGTGTCGGTGGTTGAATTCGTCTCGCAAGCTAGCCAACTGAGCCTCCGTCTCCGCCTCGGTGAAAGAGAGGACTCGGTCGATGATGCTGCTGACCTGATCGGGACTGGCCGGAATGAACGGTCGATTCAGCACACGACCGATGCTGGGCCGAAAATCGATCGCGGTAGAATTGATCTTCAAGTTGTTCCTGGCCTTTTGGCTTCTCTAACGAGGACCGCTTCTGCTCGGGTCATCTCGGCCAGCGCAAGCTGGAAAGCGAGACTGGATTCAGCTCCTTGGTTTTGGTTGACCCGATTAGAATGCAACGCATCGCGACAGCCACCCGTACTCGAATCGTAGAGTGACTGCCCGAGATCGTTGCGACCGAGGAACCATTCGAAGCAGCGACGCGCAGCCCGCTGCCAAGTCGAGTCGCGAGTGAGCGAGTACGCTTCCACACAAGCGGCGATCATGGCGTAGGCTTCCAGTGGTTGCTGATCAAAGCGAGCACATTCGTAGCCGCGGGTCCAGAAGCCATTACTGCCGATCGGCGCGAAATACCCCCCATCAGCCATTTGCTGCTCCACCAGCCAGCGGAGCGATCGCAATCCAACTTCTACGACATCACCTCGGGAAGTCCAGTACCCACTGAGTATCATCGCTTGTGAAAGTCTCGCATTATCGTAAGTCGCTACAGATTCAAACCAGACCCAATCATCCGAGGAATTGGTGCGAAACAGCTCGACCAAGCGGTTGGTGAGAACTTCGCGCAGCTGATTCGCGCTTCGATCGCCGGAGAAGGCGCGCAGATATTCCTGAATGGCGAGTAGCGCGAACGCCCAGGCTCTCGGTGAACTAAAATTCGCAACTGTCGGGAGCCCGCGTTGGAACAAAAGTGCGCAGAGATTACGGTGACCCTCGTTCTTTGAGCGGCCGAGCGCCGTGCCAGTGGCCCAAAGCGCCCGCGCGTGGCTGTCTTCCGAGCCCTCTCTTTCCAACCAATGTCGCTGATGGCTCATGAAATTTCGAAAGCGACAGGTTTCTTGATCAAAAGCGTTCCACAAGAACGCGAGGTAAATGCTGGCCAGGTGTTCGAATTGCAGCTGAGTCGCGAGACTCGTTGTCTCCTCCAGTAGCAAGGTGAGGATGAAAGCACGCGCATTATCGTCTGTGCAGTAACCTTCCGCGAAGTTTGGCACGTTGAAGATCGCATGCTGGAAAATCCCGGTGTCGTCGGTCATTCGAAGCAGATGGTCTAGCTTCAGTGGCGGCAACTCATAGGGGCGATTGTCCAGCGTTCGGGCGGCGAACGCCTTTCGCGGAGGCACACTCAAGCTTGCGCGCGCGCGTTCGAAACTTTCCATGTGCCGCTTGGCTACAACCGGCCAGATCATTCCCCGACCCAGTTTCCATGCTCGTTTACGCGTTGCGGTCATGAGGACCGGATCAGAAAGAAATCGCTTCACACCCTCAGCAATCGCCTTGGGATTCGCGAATGGCACAAGTACGCCACGATCGTTAGCCAGCAGCTCTTTCGCGTGCCAATAGGGTGTGGAGATGACTGCTTTGCCGGCACCGAACGTGTAAGCAAGCGTGCCGGAAGTGATCTGTGATTCATTGAGATAAGGTGTGATATAGATGTCGGCGGCGCCGATGAATTCCTTCAATTCCTCTAGTGTAACAAAGCGATTATAAAAGATGACGTGAGGCGCCACGCAACAATCCTCGGCCAGGCGCTCCAACTTGAGCCGATACGACTCGCCTTCGCGCGCGATGACATTGGGGTGGGTTGCGCCGAGGATGATATAAACCACGTTAGGATGTTGTTCGAGGATCGCCGGGAGGGCTTCAATGACGTGCTCGATTCCTTTGTTCGGTGATAACAGACCGAACGTTAGCAATACCGTTTTGCCCTCTACACCAAACTGATCTTTGTTAAAGTTAGGATCGATGAATGGCATGTCCGGTATGCCATGCGGAATTACGTCAATCTTCTCGGGAGCTATGCCATAGATCTCCTCGAGGAAACCTTTGCCTTGGTCGGCCATTACGATGAAGCGGTTCGAGAGTTCATCGAGTTGCTTCATCAACGCCTGCTGATCCGTACTTGGCTCGCGCAACACGGTGTGCAACGTCGTTACCACTGGCATGTGTACGTCGCGCAAAAGCGCCAGAAGATGGCTGCCGGCAGGTCCCCCATAGATGCCAAATTCGTGCTGGACCAAGACTATCTCCACGTTGTTGATGTTGAGAAAATCGGCTGCGCGACGATAGGAATCGAGTTCCTTCTCGTCGATCTCAAATCGGATGCGAGCTGGATAGTCGTATCCTTCGGGTCGATCATTGACCGCGCCCACGACACACTGACACTGCGGGAATTCCGCCGCAATAGCATCACAAATGTCGGAGGTGAAGGTTGCGATGCCGCACTGGCGCGGAAGATGATCCCCGAGAAAGGCTATCTGCTTGATGTTGGTGGCTACTTCCATGGACTCGTATACGATCAGTTTTAACGCTTCTCTCGGATGGAGATGATTCCCTTGGCGCCTACTATCTTTAGAGATGATCGCATGGATCAGTGGGTGCGTCGAGCAACCCCTCTGATATCCACGCAACAATTCTCGACGGTGTCGCTATCACTTCCGGCGCAAATAGATCGCAAAGTAAATGCAGTTTTGACCTGGAAATGGAATGGGGAGTTGCTTTGTCCAAGCCCCTTCGGCACCGCCGTTATGATGGCTGGCGCCGGCGCAAGCTCGAAAGCCGGAGGGCGTTCGTAGCGAACCGAATTTCGTTGCGGAGGTTGGTGAGCATTTCGTGAGTCACCTCGAGCTGTCCTGCCTTGCGCTGTGTCCATTGTTGAGCGGTTTCTCGCAGACTATGGTAAACGTTCGCGATGTAAGTGGCGGTGGCTTCGGTGAGGCCGGGATGGGCGAGAGTTGCCTCGAGTCGACGCTGTGCTTCGGCGAGCTCTGCCAGTACGATCTTTTCCGTGGGAACTCGGCGAAGCTTGCTGACCAGGCCAAGCTTCGACAGGGTCCAGATGATCCATTTGGTCGGATCGATCTGCCAGGGCTTGACTCCGTTCCGGTAGTCATGCTGAAACTCGTGGTGATAGTTATGATACCCTTCGCCGAAGGTAAGGAGGGCGAGGAGCCACGAGTCGCGAGCACTGCATTTTGAAGAATACGGTTGCGCCCCGATGTAATGACAGAGCGAATTGATGCAAAAAGTGCAGTGTTGAAGCACCACAACGCGTAACACGCCCGCTATCAGAAAAGCGCCGAGGGCCGCTTTCCATCCTCCCCACACAAAGCCGATGCTCGCCGGGAGCACGAAAGCAACTAGCACCGCAATCAAATGAATATAGCGATCTTGCCACAGCAGGAGTGGATCCTTTTTGAGATCGGCCACATTGTCGAAAGGTGGTAATGGCTTGAGCTTGAACAGCAACCAGCCCATGTGGGCGTAAAAGAGACCTTTGGTGATACAATAAGGGTCGTCATCGTGATCCACATGCTTATGGTGGCTGCGATGTTCGCAGGACCAGAGGAGTACGGAATGCTCAAACGCTCCGGCTCCAAAAATAACCGTGAAGAACCGCACAATCCAGTGCGCCTGGAAGGTTAAATGAGAGAAAAGTCGGTGGTACCCGAGCGTAATAGAGAATCCGCACGCTCCAAGCATCGCAAAGAAAAGTGCGATCTGAAACCCGTCGATGCCAAAAAAACAAAGGTACAACGGCACAGCCGTGACCGACAGGAACAGAGTGCCGATCAGAAATGAGCTAACGAGCCAATTGACTCGGTGGAAGGGAATTTGTGGAAACATGGGATTGGTTGGTTGTTAGTCGGACGCTTTTCCGGATCGGTTCAAATGAATCACTCCTTTCGAGACTTCGACTGTCGCACCTACCCCAGTAGCTTCGCCTCATTCTGTCAGGGTCTCCCATATTTTTTTCAACGCTTAGCTGAAGCGTTTTGTATATGACGCAGGAACCCGCTCAACTGGCGCAATAAGGTCAGGCATACGTAAAGAAGCGAATAACTCTTCCAAAAGAGTATTGGTCGAAATCGGGTCTCCGACCAATGTGGGGCGGGAACGCTCAAAATCACCGATCCAGCTTCCGAATAAGAACTCTCGTACCCATATGAATCAAAAAAGTGTAGATTTCTATGCTTCTGCGTCTTCTCTTTTAGCTCATGCCGAGTCAACGGTCAGCCCTAGCGGGAACATCAAAAACGGCGACATCGTCCAAGTAAGACTACTGATTAGATCCAATGCTAAGTAAGCCTATGAGTTACGATAGTACGATAGACACAACCTTGCACATAAACCGGGTGCGCTTCCTCGTTGGTCAGTGTGCCATTATCCTCCTAGAGCGCGGGGCGAAACACGATGCCTCCAAATTGGAAGAACCGGAGAAAGCAATCTTTGATACGGTGGGCAATCGACTGGCTGTCATCACCTACGCGGGCGAAGAATATCAGCATTCGCTCGCTGAGCTGAAAACGGCACTTGATCACCAGTACGCCCACAATGCCCATCATCCAGAACACTATCCCAATGGTGTCGACGGAATGTCGCTTTTCGATCTCATCGAAATGTTAATGGACTGGAAAGCGGCCGGCGAGCGAGATCCAGGTGGGATGAATCTCGTTCCCTCTGTCGAAATCAGCAGCGACCGCTTTTTGGTGGGTGAACAGCTGAAAAAGATCTTGATGAACACAACGCGGGAGATGGGCTGGATCTGATTAATAAAAAAGCAAACCGCAATGAAACTTCGGCACCTGGAGTACTTTGTGGCGATTCGCTCCAGACAATCTGCCAACAATCAGTGTTCACTCCACGCATTGTGAGAGGCAGAAGAGGCAGCAAGCGTCCTCGCCGCAGCTGTTCTTGCAGTTACGGCTGCTAAAACTTCAAATCCCGCCAAAGGAGCCGCAATAGGGGTTTTTCTCGAACCTCAACCTTTCGAACGGCCCCTGAAACTCGGACGGCACCAATTCGATAATGAGGCGATATTGGTCGCCGTATTTCTCGCTCGGTAGGACCTTGGCGTGAATCGATGTCATGCTAGTTCGGATTCGCTGCAATCGGAGAATCCATTATCTACCGTTTCGACTCTCGCCCCGATCGCTGAGTTTTTCCCATACCCTTCTCGAATGATTACGATTGCTTCCGAGTATGATGACCGACCGGCTGGCAGAATTCCTGGCCGGAAAAGTACCAGGCCGTCAGACCCTTGTTCACAAGGCTCACTCGACGCAGATCGGCGAGCGCCTTCCGGGCGTGCTCAAGCGACACTCAATGCGGCTCAACTGAATCTTGAATTTACCCGCGTGACAGACATCGCGCCGGTCTATGGACTAACGGGCGTATTTCTCTGCGCCGAGGAGGTGGAGAGAAACATAATTCTCATCACCGAGAACCCAGCTATCGTGCCCCGGCGGGATGTAAAACAGATCGCCGGCTCGCATTTCGATAACTGATCCATCTTGCATCGCCGCTGTAGCTCGACCGCTGACAACCAGCCCGACATGTTCTACCTGGCAGAGAGTTGCGCCAGTTTTTGATCCGATGTGAGTCGACCATTTCCAGCCAGGCTCGTAAGTCGCACGGCCAATCGTAACTCCACTCAGTGTGATTTTCTCGAATCGACCTTTTTCGAAAGACATAATCTCGTCGGGAACTTCAAACCGCTTTAGAATAACTTGTTTCATTAATCTTCCTCCGATGAACAATTCCAGGAAGATCATTCGTAGTCTCGTTGTTGTCGAATCTTGTGGCTGCTTCGGTGCGATCTTTTATGAATTTCTTCTTGAATTAGGTGTAAATACACTATCCCTTAAACTAAGGAGAATATGCATACTAAAGATTACGTCATAGAGAAGACGGGACTCCTTCTGGTAGATCCGTACAACGAAATTCAGGGGAGAGCAACATCTTCGAACCGGGGCAGCTAACGGGGATTAACGTCGCGGCCCGAGCGGTGTTCCCGCAGTTTCTCAAAGCAGGCGAGGAGGCTTGTGTGGCTTCAATCTGTACGACGGCCTTCAAATCCGGTGCCGAGCCGCCTTGCGGCGCCGCATCTCCCGCCATCTTAGATGAGGGACATCGCCCAAGTCGCAGTGTACACAGCCGCTTTCGCGTCGTTCGAGTTTTTCTTTCCGGCCTGGTTGATAGGTCCGCCTTCCAAGAGGTTTCTTTGGGTCGGGAAGTTTCGATCGTTTTCACTTCCAACGGTCCCCTGATTTACCGGTGGGAGGCGAATACCGGCTAACAACGGGAAACCGCGGGCCGGTAAAGCCTGCGAAATCATAGCCTCATCAAAGACTGTTATTCAAGCTGTGAGAGTTTTCGGCCGGCGCCAGAGGTATATCGGGTGTTTCTTTTTTACTCAGCGCTCGACGCAACTTCGCCAGCGCTATATTCTGGAGCTGGCGGATCCGCTCTCGCGTAACCCCGAATTTCTTGCCCACTTCTTCGAGAGTCTTCGGTTTGCCACCATCCAGTCCGAACCGCTGGAGGATAATCTTCCGTTCGCGGTCGTCCAGGACCTCGAGCAACTCACTCACTTCGTCGCGCAGGTTCTTGTCGCTGAGCAACTCAAACGGCGTTTGCGCTTCTTCATCGCCAACAATCTCGCCAAATTCAGTCGAGTCGTCATCGCTGATGGGGGCGTCCAACGATGCGGGCCGAATCGAGGCCGTCTTTAATTGAGAAACTTTGCCACGAGAGAGACCGATCTCTTCCGCCAACTCGTCGTCAGTCGGTTCACGACCAAGGTCTTCACTCATCTGCAAAGAGACTCGGCGCATCTTGGAAATCTTGTCTACCAAGTGAACCGGAAGCCGAATCGTCTTACTCTGATTGTCTAACGCTCGTTTGATCGACTGTTTAATCCACCAAGCGGCGTAGGTACTCAGTTTTCCGCCCTTTGCCGGATCGAAGCGCTCGACCGCCTTCATCAATCCGATATTGCCTTCCGATACTAAATCCAACAGAGGCAAACCCAAATTCGCGTAATCATGAGCAATTTTAACGACCAGACGGAGATTGGCCTTGATCATAAGCGCTCGCGCTTCTCGGTCGCCCTTCTTGATGCGCGCGGCCAAATCAATCTCCTCTTGCGGGGTCAGCAGCGGGATCTGCCCGATTTCCCGGAGGTAAATTTTAATGCCCGTATCTGGATCTTCTGCGGCCATTCCGGCAGGGGCGTTCTTTTCTTTGAGATCGATAGTCATGTGCTCCAGAAGTCATTGGGGCGCGGTCACATATTGAGCTTCACCGTTACCGAACGACCAGTTTTCCTTAGTGACCTCGACCAAGCTGATAAATACATCCTCGCGCCTCAGAGAAAGACGTTGGTAAAGACCATCTGCTACCGCTTTGTAAAAGCGTTGTTTCTGTTCGACGGTTCGCCCTTCGTTGAGCGTCAATTGGATGAATATGCAATCGCTGGATCGCTGAATGTCGAGATAAGTGGGATCAAATAGGAAACCTTCGGCTGGATGCTCTGTGATCACCTGGAAACGGTCATTGGTGGGCACCTTCAAGATTGCGAGCATCGCTTCGTAAATTACTTCACCGATGGCTTTTTTGTAATCGGACGACTTGCCTTGGATGAGGTCAATGCGAGCGAGAGGCATAAGTAGGTTCCATTCTTGCGCGTAATCGCGCGGGTTACGTTTTTCCATGCCGACCTTCTCGGCTAGGACCGTGTGGCTCAGTTGGCCGGCGAGGGCGCAGGAATTCTTTTATGAATTTCTTCTTGCTTTAAGTGTAAATACACTGACTAATGCTCAATTAAACACAAATTCCTGCGAGGACAACTAAAAACGAAAGAGCCAGTCAAAATTGTGGTGCACGGAGAACAGCAATGGACAATTCAGTAGCGAACGCGCGGTCGTGACCGAAGAGATCCAAAATTCCAAGGATTCCACCGAAAGGTTGGCTCAAGACACGCGATCCTCACTGTTGTTCACCGTTGTACGTATTCTGATTCGTACGATGCGGATCCGTCTTTGTAATAAGCGCAGTATGGAGCTCTTTTGCCGCGCTAGCACCAACGGTCCTGGGGAGCTATTGACCGAGCCAGAAAGAAAAACTCGAGCAGCGAGCCGGACGACTTAGGCGCTGTCCCTGATCTAAGGTGTTCTCGGGAGACAAAAGGGGGAAAAGTCTTGTCGCTGATCTGTGAATCTGAGAATGGACGCAGGGGTCAAGCTGGGGCGCATGCAATCTTTTACGAATTTCCTCTGGCATGAGGTGTAATTACACTTATGCGCTGATTCTCAGCTAAGCAGAAATTGTTCAGAGGGCAACTAAAACGACAAAGGCAATTGTTGCGCGTACCAGCATTATACCGTATACAATGATATCCCCTCATATGGACTAACGATAGGCCGGCCAACTGGCAGAGAATATGACTGACAAAAAAAGGATGCCAGACGAAGAAGGGCAGGTCCCAAGGGTGAGCCGATGCAATGCTCTCTCGGCGAAAAAAGCCGCCCGACGGTGCTGGCGATCGCGCATAACCCAAAATTCGCGAAGCAAAAATAACCGTTAGAAAATATCGCAGATGCCGGAGTTCCCTAGTGGCTTTCCATTATGCCGAAAAGGTATGGTGAGCTCAAGGAATACGGTATTGGCCCGTCCGAAGGGCCGACGGCAAACTGTGTGCGACTGAGCGAGGTTCAACAAAAAAATTTATGAGCAGCAACGTTGTTGTGATACGAGGTAGTTCTCGTGCAGGCTCGAGGGATATCCCTGTATCACTGACATTCGATGGTTAAAGGTCGTGACCCATGTTGCGAATCCACAGAGCTTCCGCCGTGGCCGAATCCGATATTGCGAATGTCTCACAAGCAGAAAAAGAGTTGACGATGAATGCAATCGCCACTACTAACACTGATCTTCACCGCCAAGAAGCAGGCATAGGGCCGATTGCCGAAATGCCCAGCGAAGAATCGAAATCTGCGTCGCTCGACAAACCTTTGGTGCCCGAGACATCGACTGAGCCAATGTCCAGTCCCGCTCACAGACGTCGCCGATGGCCGCTCATACTCGGTGTGATCGTGGCGGTGGCGCTGATTTTCGTAGGAGTCCCGCGGATAATCCATGCGTTGAATACGGTCTCAACCGAGACGCGTATGTGAACGGTTACGTGACCTTCGTCGCGCCCCGTGTGATTGGTCAGGTGGCTCGCGTACTGGTCGACGACAATAACCGCGTCAAAACCGGCGACGTCCTCGTAGAACTCGATCCCGAGCCGTATCAAGTGCAGGTCGCGATCAACCAAGCGATTGTCAATTCCGCTCGAGCCAACTTGGTTGAGGCACAGGCTGCCGTGCGAGGTTTGGTGGGCCAAATGCGGAGCCGGCGCTTCAAGTTGGCCCGTGCGATCGAAGACGTGGATAATCAAATACAACTCGTGCGGGCGCGGGTGGCCACGTGGGAACAGAGCAAAGCCACTCTGGTGCTGGCTCAGGCAGAGTTTGATCGGGCAGACCGCTTGCTCGGGACCAGAGTGATAAGCGCGGAGGAATGGGATCAAAGACGTGAGGCCCTGGACGTAGCAAGAGCGCAAGTCCAGCAGGCACTGGAAAATGTTTATCAGGCGCGCGTCGCTCTTGGCCTGCCTGCCCAACCGCCCGCCGGAACGAACCTGACCGAGGTACCGGCGGACCTCGACCAGACCTTTTCCTCGGTTCGCCAAGCTCAGGCGGATCTGATCCAAGGCGCCGCGCAACTCGGCGTCGTGGCATCGTCATACGATCAACCCCCCCAACAAATGCTGGATGAATTCCGTAAGCGTGATCCTGGTGGCAATTTTGACCGAATCTACGCCGACGTTATTGAGAACGCGCCCAGCTTGAAACAGGCCGAAGCGGCCTTGCTGCAGGCCGAACGGGATCTCGACCAAGCAAAACTCAATTCGCGTTATTGCACAGTCGCTGCGGAGATCGACGGCGTTGTCACTCGCCGGAACGTGAACCCCGGTAACAACGTGCAAGCGGGTCAGAGCCTCATGGCCATCCGCTCGCTGCGCGACATTTGGGTGGACGCAAATTTCAAAGAAACGCAGCTCGGCAATTTGCGGATCGGCCAACGCGTAGACCTTGAGTTAGACATGTACGGTGGCAAACGGACCTTCGAAGGACGAATCTCGGGTTTCACTATGGGCACAGGCTCCACTCTGGCGCTGTTGCCAGCGCAGAATGCGACCGGCAACTTTGTGAAAGTGGTGCAGCGCTTGCCAGTCCGGATCGACGTGATGAACTACGATCCTGACAAACTGCCGCTCTTTGTTGGTCTCTCCGTCACGCCGACAGTGGATTTGAGAACTGCGCCTACCGGCCCGAACGCCGGCAAGTTTCTTCAGGAATCTACCCAACCGGCTCCGTCTGCAAACCGTTAGCCGCCCGCCCGATGAGCGCCGGATTGACTGCAATCTCTGCTCCCGTCGCAACGGCCAGTCCGCGAATCTTCAATCCGTGGCTCGTCGCGCTCGCCGTCGTAGTACCGACTTTCATGGAGGTGCTGGATACCACCATTGCGAATGTAGCTCTCCGCTATATTGCCGGCGGTTTGTCTGCGGCCGTTACCGATAGCGAATGGGTGATCACCAGCTATCTCGCCGCCAATGCTATCATTCTCCCGATCTCCGGCTGGCTAGCTGCACATCTCGGTCGCCGTAACTACTTCCTGATGTCCATCGCGATCTTTACCATCAGCTCCGCGCTCTGCGGCTTGGCCACAAGTCTCGGACAGCTGATTGTGTTTCGCGTGATGCAAGGTCTCGCCGGAGGCGGCCTCCAACCTTCCAGCCAGGGTATCCTGCTCGATACCTTCCCCCCGGAGAAGCAGGGCGCCGCACAGAGCCTCTTCAGCGTCGCCGGTCTGTTCGCTCCAGTCATTGGACCAACCCTCGGCGGCTGGATCACCGACCAATATTCCTGGCGTTGGATCTTCTTGATCAATCTTCCGGTGGGCGCCCTGGCCTTGTTCCTCTGCTGGCTCATGGTGCGTGACCCAGAGTATCTGCGCAACCAGCGGACGGAATTGAAGAAGCGGCCGCTGAATTTCGACTCTATCGGTCTCGGGCTCCTCGTACTCACCGTGGCTTGTTGGGAGATCGTGCTGAGTAAAGGACAGGAGTGGGATTGGTTCAGCGACGCCCACCGGTCGAACTCCCGACGCCCGATAAAATGGTGAAATTGCTTAAGCTTGCCGAGGCGTTCGGCATCCAGATTATTGCTCCTCCCGAGCCGCCGCAAACGTCAAACCAGCCTCAATGATAGGAGCGACACCGATTTCATCCTCTAAATCCTGCACCTGCCGGCTTAACGCGGGCTGTGCGACTCGAAGTCGCGCAGCGGCCTTGGTGAAGCTCAAGTGGGCAAAGGAAATGGACTATCGGCTCATCAAAGAGTTATGGGCTTTTCGTGAAAGTCGGATCGCCGTCCGATTTGCGTATGAATGGCACGACGATAGTGGGAACTGGTTCCGGTCCTATGGGAACGAGAACTGGGAATTCGATGAAAACGGTTAGGTGATTTTTTCCGTGCCTCCGAAATGGGAGAATCTCCAAAGCGACAAATGAGGAATTTTTGAAATTCAATGTGTTCTGATTGGCCGTATTGCATTGTCAAAGGGCAAAAAACTAAAGACGAAAGACAACGTATGAATCGGACCTATAAGGCTGTGCAAGTAACGCAAGCTGGGAAGTTGGAAGTCGTTGAGAGAGCAATCGTGGAGCCCGGCTTTGGGCAAGTCAGAATCCGTGTGGAGGCCTGTGGCGTTTGCCACACCGATGCGCTTACTGTCGACGGCGGTTTTCCTGGACTAACATACCCGCGCGTTCCCGGTCATGAAGTGATCGGAAGAATCGAAGCCATAGGGTCCGGCGTGCAGGGTTGGAAAGAAGGACAGCGAGTGGGCGTGGGTTATATGGGTGGCCATTGCGGGTATTGCGAAAACTGTCGCCGTGGCGACTTTGTCAATTGCCTGAATCAACCCATTTCGGGAACTTCTACCGACGGTGGCTATGCTGAAATGATGATCGCCCAAGTGAGTGGGCTCGTGGCTATTCCTGACGATCTTCTATCAACGGAAGCGGCGCCGCTCCTCTGCGCCGGATTGACGACGTTCAACGGATTGAGAAACTCAAAGGCTCGGCCTGGCTAGCTCGTTGCTATTCAAGGAGTAGGTGGGCTCGGTCACCTCGGAATTCAGTTTGCGCGGCGCATGGGCTTTCAAGTCGCAGCCATTGCTCGCGGACCAGAAAAGGAAGGTCTCGCCAGGAAGCTCGGGGCACATCACTACATTGATAGCAATGTTCAAGATCCAGTCGTCGCACTTCAAACCCTGGGTGGCGCCCGGGTGATCCTCGCTACAGCAGCTAACAGCAAGTCCATGTCTCCACTTCTGGGAGGACTTGCTCCACGCGGCCAGCTTATTGTCGCCGGAGCGGGAGGAAATGAGCCAATCGGGGTCGACCCTGTGCCACTTCTCTTTGGCATGCGCTCGATTGCAGGAACAATAACCGGATCCTCGATCGATGCGGAGGACACGCTTTCGTTCAGTTCCCTGCAAGGAATCCGCCCAATGATCGAAACCGTTCCGCTGGCAAATGCAGCAAAAGCTTACGGACGGATGATGCGAAACGAAGCTCGCTTTAGAATTGTGCTAGTTACTGGCCACTCATAACACGAATTCCGTCCAGATCCGGGACGGCGCGAGCTTTACAGCGGAAAACCCGCAAGACTGATAATTCCAGTTTCCAGTGCCCAGAAGAATTCGGACCGTCGGGATGACGGTTAGTGCCCACCCACCGCGCAGTCCCGGATCGTGTACACGCCGAAGAATCGAGTACAGTTGGAGGTTTGCTATTCTCTCTTCTTCGAATCCTACCATTTTGCATGTAAGTTTGTGAGCGATCGCCGATAATCAGAAGTCGCGAAGCAAAATTACGAAGATTCCGAGTTAGCATAATCGCTTCGGAATCGGTGACTGAGATTGGGACACCGGAAAAGGAGCTCTTGACAACGCTCGATAATAAGGGGATATCCCTGTATTATGGACGTCGAGTGGTTAAAGCTCGCGGTTGATGATCGTACGTACCTTGCGCCGATGGCTTCCCATCAAAAGATTTGTCGCGTCGTTTCCGTCGTTCGAAATAGCCAACGGCGACGCGCAATGGGCGCTTTGATTTGTCCCTCCCAGTCCGTTGCCGTGTGACTCGGTTCCAGGTCCAAAATCAAATTCAGGTTATATGTGGATAGTTAAGCTAGCTCTTAATCGGCCGTACACCTTTGTCGTCTTGGCCCTGCTGATTTTTGTTCTCAGCCCGCTAGTGATACTTCGTACCCCGACCGACATTTTTCCGAATATCGATATTCCGGTTATATCCGCTGCCTGGACTTACACTGGATTGAATCCAGAAGACGTTGAGGCCCGGTTGACGACACCGTATGAGAAGGTTTTAACGACTCTCGTCGACAATATCGAACATATAGAGTCTACGACTTATAACGGTTCAGCGGTCATCAAGATCTTTCTTCAGCCCCACACCAGCTTGGACAGAGCGAATGCCCAGGTGGTCGGCGCTTCCCAATTTATTCTTCGATTTTTGCCGCCTGCCACGCAACCGCCAGAAATTATCAACTTCAGCGCATCCAGCGTTCCCATTCTTCAACTGGGGCTGTCAGGCAAAGGTCTGGCAGAGCAACAGTTAAACGATCTTGCTGTAAATTTTGTTCGGACTCAGCTGATCACCGTCCCGGGCGCGGTAGTGCCTCTTCCCTATGGGGGAAAGCAACGTCAGGTCATGATTAGTATGGACCACAACCTGATGCAGGCCAGGAACGTTTCTCCCACCGATGTACTTAATGCGGTGAACGCTCAGAGCCTCATACTTCCGTCCGGAACGGTAAAACTAGGGGAGAGCGAGTTGGATGTGCGGACGAATACGGAGCCCCGGACCGTCGCAGAACTCAACAATCTCCCGATCAAGCAAGTGGGAAGCACGACGATTTATCTGAGAGATGTCGCCACGGTGAGCGATGGATTCGCTCTGCAAACCAATGTGGTGCGTCAGGATGGCCGGCGTGGTGTGCTCATGAGTATTCTGAAGGCTGGGAACGCGTCGACGCTGAGTGTGGTCAGCGGGGTGCAAGGGTTGCTTCCACGCATCGCAACGATCGTTCCACCGGAGCTAAAAATGACGCCGCTATCGGATCAAAGCACCTTCGTTCGTAGCGCCGTCAGCGGGGTTATTCGAGAGGCCGTCATCGCAGCGGCGCTAACCGGTCTGATGATTCTCCTATTTCTCGGCAGTTGGCGAAGCACGCTGATTATTGCGGTCTCCATCCCCTTGTCGATTTTGACGTCTATCATTCTGATTAGCCTGTTGGGCGAAACAATTAACATCATGACGCTAGGAGGTTTAGCTCTGGCCGTTGGTATTCTGGTTGATGATGCTACGGTCACGATTGAAAACATCGAGCGCGTTCTGGAAGAGGGCCGCTCGTTGCACGATGGCATCCTGGAAGGCGCTGCCCAAATTGCGGTTCCGGCATTGGTCTCTACGTTGTGTATCTGTATCGTCTTTCTCCCGATGTTTCTGCTGGATGGTGTCGCACGCTATCTTTTCGTGCCCCTGGCGGAGGCGGTGGTGTTTGCGATGCTAGCATCTTACGTTCTATCAAGGACGTTGGTACCGACTTTGGCGATGTATCTGCTCAAGGCCAAAAGTCATCGATCGGAGTCGCGAAACCTGTTTAGTCGGATACAGCGCTCATTCGAGCGACTGTTTGAGCAGATCCGCACCGTTTATCGACGGTTATTGACCAGCCTGCTTGCTAATCGAAAACTCTTTGTACTGGGATTCCTTGGGCTATGTCTCGGCGGCTTCTTACTGGTGCCGCGGTTAGGTCAGGATTTCTTCCCTGATACCGATAGCGGCCAATTCATCCTGCATATACGCGGCAAGACGGGCATGCGCATCGAAGAAACGGCGCGTTTATTCGACCTGGTGGAAGACTATATTCGCCAAACGATCCCGGCGAGCGAGATGGGGAATATCCTGGATAATATCGGTCTTCCCTATAGTCCGTTGAACACGATGCACTCTACCTCAGGGGTTCAAGGCGCGAATGATGGGGATGTGCTGGTTTCTCTCCACGAGAACCATGGGCCGGTAGCCGATTATATTCGCGATCTGCGTTTTCAGCTTCCCCGAAGATTTCCGGGAGTAACTTTCTACTTTTTGCCCGCGGACATTGTGACGCAGATTCTCAATTTCGGGCTGCCATCGCCGATTGATGTACAGATCGAAGGCAATGATGTGGCGGCCAGCCAACAGATCGCTGAGAAGATCATGGCGCAGATGCGGCAAATCCCTGGAATAGCTGACCTGCGGGTACAACAGCCGCTCGACTATCCGACGCTGGAAGTGGCCGTTGACCGGGTTAAAGCGGCTCAGGCCGGATACACCGAACGCGATGTTGCTTCCAGTGTGTTGAATGCGTTGAGTGGCAGTTTTCAAATAACACCCATGTTCTTCGTGAACTGGAAAAATGGCGTCAACTACAACCTCGTCGCCCAAACGCCTCAATACCGACTGCAATCAATGAATGATCTTTTGAATATTCCGCTTAATGCAACCAATGGAACGAGCATGGAAATATTAGGAGACGTAGCGTCGGTGTCTCGCGGCCACGAAATGGGGTTGATCTCGCACTATAACATTCGCCGGGTGATTGACATCTATGGCGCCGTTCAGGATCGGGACCTTGGCGCGGTTAGTCGGGACGTGCAGAGGATCGTGAATGCCAATCAGAAGCTTCTTCCGCGCGGTACGTTCATTAACGTACGTGGCCAGATTCAAACGATGCGAAGCTCCTATCTTGGACTGCTCATGGGCCTCGGATTAGCGGTCGTTCTGGTTTACATGCTAATCGTGATCAACTTTCAATCGTGGCTAGATCCGTTTATTATTATTACTGCGCTTCCGGCTGCGTTGACCGGCATAGTGCTATTTCTATTCCTGACGCATACGACATTGAGTGTGCCGGCTCTGATGGGGGCGCTCATGTGCATGGGAATTGCAACGGCCAATAGTATTCTCGTTGTTTCATTTGCCAAAGAGAGGCTGCGGGAACATGGCGATTCGGTCCGCGCAGCAATTGAATCGGGAGCAACGCGATTCCGTCCGGTGGTGATGACGGCATTGGCGATGATCATTGGTATGGTCCCCATGGCCCTCGGGTTGGGAGATGGTGGCGAGCAGAATGCACCGCTCGGACGCGCTGTCATCGGAGGATTGATGGCTGCGACCGTAGCTACGCTCCTGTTTGTGCCTGCCGTTTTCAGCCTGCTCCATCGTGGCAACGGAAATACAGAAGGCGGCATTGCCCGGCAACCCGGCTTCACCAACGCCTAGCCCGCAAATCCCACGCGCCATATGCATCGACACGCTTATTGCGGGCTAGAGAAAGGACAAAACGAATGTTACTACGCAAATCGAAGGAACCTATGATTGGGTTACAGCCAGCAGAACAAAGAGTCGAGAAAGGAAAAAGTGGCCGGTCCAATGAGCGACGCGCCCCGCGACCAGGTACGATCGTGTTAGCGGTCATTGCCTGTACTGGGTTCGCTATTTTTATCTATTCAGGTATTCGCTCGCGAACGGAAGCCGAAAAGAGATTGGCGCAAAATGTTAGATCTAGCCTCATTCCCATGGTGACTGTCATTCATCCTAAGGGCGGTGCTGCTGCTCAAGAAATCGAATTGCCTGGTAACACCCAGGCATTTACCGAGGCGCCGATTTATGCTCGTACGAGCGGCTATCTCAAGCAGTGGTATCTGGATATTGGCGCTCATGCGAAACGCGGACAGCTTTTGGCCGAGATCGAAACGCCCGAGCTTGATCAGCAGCTGCAGCAGGCAGAAAGCGAGCTGAGGACGGCGCAAGCTAACCTCCAACTGGCACAGATTACCGCGACCCGCTGGCTTTTTTTGCTCAAAACCAACGTCATCTCAAAGCAAGAAACGGATCAAGCCGTCAGCGACCTCAACGCGAAGCGAGCAACCGCTGATTCGGCCGAAGCCAATGTGCGCCGGCTGCAACGACTGCAAGAGTTCGAACATATTTACGCGCCGTTCGATGGGATTATCACGGCTCGGAACACCGATGTTGGCGCTTTGATTCAGAATGGCGATAATACTGTTCCCCAGCAGTTGTTCCATCTGGCGGCGGTCGACAAGCTTCGTGTCTACATTTCAGTGCCTGAAGTATATGCGACCGCCGCCAAATCCGGTGAAATGGTGACGCTGACACTGGATGCTTTTCCGGGGGAGACTTTCACGGGCACGTTGGTTCGTGACTCGGGTTCAATCGATCTAACATCAAGGACGTTGAAAGTGGAAGTCGATGTTGACAATCCGACTGGACGACTTTTACCCGGAGCTTATGCATTCGTTCATCTAAAAGTTCCGGCTCCTCCCGGAGCCGTAACGGTTCCAACCAATACCTTACTCTTTCGTTCGGAGGGCTTGAGTGTCGCGGTCGTACGCAATGGCCGGGCGAAGCTTGTGCCAGTCACGATTGGTCATGACTACGGAAGCACCGTCGAAGTGATGTCTAGTCTAACGGCGGACGATGCCGTCATTATTGACCCCTCAGACTCGATCTTGGATGGATCTCCTGTGCAGGTTGCCGAGCCAGCGCAAAAAGAATCAGCACGATAAGAAGAGGCATTCGCGCGAATTTCAGCGGCAGATTCCACGTTTCGAAAAAGATCTCAAATGAGAGCTAATGCTCGATTAGAAGCTGGAGCGACGCTCCTCGGATCGCATCACGATTCAAGGAGCATCCGTAAGACCTTTTCTTTACCCATCGGCAAATAAGGTATGCATTATCAGGCCTTGATAAATGCCAGCAGTTCCTCGTTGACCTCTTGTTTTAGCGTCGTGACATGCCGTGCGGCGCGCCCTTGTAGACCTTGAGCGTGGCGTTCTTCACGATCTTCGATGACAGGATCGCGGAGTCAGCAATCGGCACGATCTGGTCGTCGTCGCCGTGCATAATCAGCGTCGGGACGTCGATCTTCTTGAGATCCTCTGTAAGGTCCGTTTCCGAAAAAGCTTTGATGCAGAAGTAAGCTGCTGGGAAGCCGGCCATCATCCCTTGGAGCCAGAATGATTCACGTACACCTTCCGAGATTTTTGCACCCGGCCGGTTGTATCCGTAGAACGGCAAGCTGAGGTCCTTCCAGAACTGTGACCGGTCAGCAACAACGGCATTACGAAGTTGATCGAATGCCTCAATTGGTGTGCCGCCCGGATTGGCGGCGGTCTTGAGCATCAACGGCGGTATCGCTCCAATCAACACTGCCTTGGCCACACGTTTCGTACCGTGCCGGCCGATGTAACGAGCCACTTCGCCACCACCGGTGGAGTGTCCGACATGGATCGCATTCTTGAGGTCGAGCACTTCGACAAGTGTCGCGAGATCGTCGGCGTAGGTGTCCAGGTCGTTGCCGTTCCAGGGTTGGCTCGAGCGGCCATGACCACGACGGTCATGGGCAACGCAGCGGTAGCCGCGGGACGCCAGGAAGAACATCTGGTCCTCAAACGCGTCCGAACTTAAGGGCCAACCGTGGCTGAATACTATGGGCGTGCCGTTGCCCCAGTCCTTAAAGTAAATCTCCGTTCCGTCTTTGGTCGTGATTTTGTTCATGTCTTTTTTGCCTTGTTTTCCATTTTGAGACTTGGCCTGCCGAGCCGCTGCCGCCTCGGTTTCTACCGCGTTTGCTTCTGGTGCCCCCATCGATGCGGCGGCCAAACCGGCCCCGGTCAGAGTGGCCATACTCAGAAGTTGCCGGCGAGTTAG
>Ga0209647_1001079_pt1 | contig 24026 bp, 18 predicted proteins | sample GraSoi_2013_60cm_FD_185827 | JGI IMG/M metagenome (GOLD analysis project Ga0209647, IMG submission 185827) | Grasslands soil microbial communities from the Angelo Coastal Reserve, California, USA - Sample 9_17_2013_60cm (SPAdes) (version 2) | ecosystem: Environmental > Terrestrial > Soil >... | reverse complement strand
GGGACGCCGCCGTGACGGGCGTGCCCTCCGTCGAACACGTTGTGGTCGTGCGACACCTGGCCGGCGAGACGCCCTGGCTGGCGGGGCGAGACGTCTGGTGGCACGAGCTGGTGGATCGCCAGTCGCCTGAATGTGAGACAGCGACCACCGACGCCGAAGACCCGTATATGCTCATTTACACCTCCGGCACGACCGGCAAGCCCAAAGGCGCGGTCCACGTGCATTGCGGCTTCCCCCTCAAGGGCGCGCAGGACATGGCGCACCTCTTCGACGTGCAGCCCGACGACACGCTCTTCTGGCTCTCAGACATCGGCTGGATGATGGGTCCCTGGGCCATTAGCGGCGCGCTGATGCTCGGCGCGACGCTCGCCCTGTACGACGGCACGCCGGACTACCCCGGCCCCGACCGCCTGTGGGACTTCGCCGAGCGCCACCGTGTCAGCGTCCTGGGGATCGCCCCGACCGTGGTCCGCTCGCTGATGACCCATGGCGACGAGCCGGTGCGCAAGCACGACCTCAGCGCGCTGCGTATCATCGGCGCCAGCGGCGAGCCCTGGAACTCCAGCCCCTGGCACTGGGCATTCGAGGTCGTCGGCGACGGCCGCTGCCCCATCATCAACTACTCTGGCGGCACGGAGATCTCTGGCGGCATCGTTGGCTGCACCACGATTACACCGATCAAGCCCTGTGCTTTCTCGGGTCCCGTTCCGGGTATGGCGGCGGACGTGGTGGACGAGCAGGGTGAGCCGGTGCGCAACCAGGTGGGTGAATTGGTGATCCGTCAGCCGTGGCCAGGCATGACGCGGGGCTTCTGGGGCGCTCCGGAGCGCTACGAAGCGGCGTATTGGAGCCGCTTCCCCGGCCTTTGGGTGCATGGCGACTTCGCGGCGATCGATGCCGATGGCTTCTGGTACATTCTCGGCCGCTCCGACGACACCATCAAGGTGGCGGGCAAGCGACTTGGTCCCGCCGAGGTAGAGAGTGCCGCCGTGGCCCACCCCTCTGTCAGCGAGGCCGCGGCGATCGGTGTGCCGCATCCGGTCAAGGGCGAGACGGTGGTCGTCTTTGCCGTGCTGCGCGCCGACGTGGAGCCATCCGACGCGCTGCGCGAAGAAGTGAAGAGCGAGGTCGTGAAGGTTCTGGGTCCGGCGCTCAAGCCGGAGACAGTGCTCTTCGTGCGCCAGTTGCCCAAGACGCGCAACGGCAAGGTGCTGCGCCGGCTGATCCGCGCGCGGCACCTGGGCAAGAGCGACCTGGGCGACCTCTCCTCGCTGGAGAGCCCCGAGGCTTTGGAGGAGATCGGCAACGCGCGCTAGCTGACGTCGACCTTCCCACACAGGGGACAAGACAGACAGGGTGGCACGGAACAGACTTCCCTGCCTCAACTCCGACCCACGGAGGCGGTGAGTTAGTGTATGGTCGGGTCCATGCCGATCTCGACCAGCACGACGAGCAAACCCACGCAGAATAGGGCGATGGATACAGCGAACGCGCCAGCGGTCAGCGCGATATCGAGCTGGTTGTTCCCTATGCCACCCGTCAAAAGATAGGCTAGCGGCGCGTAGACGAAAGGCACGAATAGGCCGTATGCGCCCAGTACGATGATCCGGCCACCCCATCGGCGTACGACGATAGCCCCATGGCGCTTGATTGCCAGGGTAAGCCATACGAGCGCGGCGGTCGTGAGCAGAAGCAGATATAAAGAAAAGGCGGTGCGAACGGCCGAGATGTAGGGGCCGCTCATTGGCAGGTGCAGGAGGAGCGGGGCGGCCAGCATAACAAGTGGGGGGCTGACACCCCATGCAATCCATTGAGAGCGACGGGGCAACTGAGCTAGGTCGTTTCGGCCTTGGGTTTCGTTTGTCCCGTCTTGATGTCCCATGACATCCTCATCTCGCCACTGGTCCGCAGACACTGCACATCTCTTGTGCCGCGCTTCGGTTACGCCTCTGATGAGCCTGGGTGTTCAGACCGGTAGCGCTCGATGACGTTCTTGCTCGCGTCGAACAGACCGATGAACATCGCCAGAAAGATGATGCCGAAGCCAACGAACACGATCACGCCCAGGATGACTTGTGCGGCGCTGTTGCTTTGACCGGAGACGGCAGTGGTAATAGCCAAGCAGACGATTGCCACAATCGACGAGACTGCACCTGCCATTATGCGGCGCATCATGGGCGGCCGAAAGACGCTCGGTTTCGTCCTAATGGCGCTCAAGAGATGTGGAGCGAGGAGAATGCCATAGAAAGCGAAGCACACGACGTTCAACAGCGATCCTACCACGCTGTTCAAACTAACATTGAGGATGAGGCCAACGAAGTAGACCACGGGCGGAACAAACGGAACCCATGACCGCCAACTGCGACGCAAGCGCTCCCAGCGGGAATGGCATGTCGTCGGGCGCTGATCTGCAGGTGGAGGCGCACCAGGTTCCATAGTTGCTCCTTTCGCCCGCTATCCATGTGCCCGATGCGTTCGTCGCATGCCGTACCACAGCAGCCAGTATAGCAGATAGGGGTGGCCCTAAATCTTTATAACCGTGCGGGTGAGCGGCCTAAAAGCGCCATCCAGCTTAGGGGTCAATGAAATAACGACGAGGGGGCCGGGACAGGTGTTGGCTGGGCGGCGGCAGATAGTAAGACGGTGACGGAACCACTGACGGTGACACCGGTTCTCAGGTTGGCCGATCAGACGGGCGAAACTCTCGCCGAGACAGCAGCAAGGTCGCGGCATGTCGCTTTGCCTTCGTCTCACACAGCCTAGCAGCGTCCACTGGATGTTCACGCTCAGCCATTGGACAAGCCAGTGCTATACTACGCGTGCGGAAGCGGGCATGTTCACCGCCGCGCCAGCCGGTTTCTCATGACCGCCGGGAAGGGATCGCGCATGGCCCAGCTGGTAATCGAGACGCGCGATGGCACGCACACCATCGCGCTGGACCGTGACCGTGTGAGCATCGGGCGGCTGTCGTACAACGACGTGGTGCTTCCCTACCCACAAATCTCCCGCCAGCACGCTGAGCTACGGCGCATCGGCGGCCAGTGGTGGATCGCCGACCTGCACAGCACGAATGGGCTGCAGATCAACTCGCGCCGCATTCAGGAGCATGCCCTGGCCACGGGAGACCGTGTGATGCTGGCGCCCGGCGTCAGCCTCCGCTTCGTCGCAGCGCCAGAAGAGAACGCCGGCGCCACCAGTCAACCAGCGCATGACCCGGCAGTGCTTGCACCTAATGGCCGTCGCGACCGGGCAGAGCGCGCAGCGGTCCCCGTTGGCCCGCGTGATGATCCGCAGAGCCTGCGTCCTACGGTGGGACCGGCGCCCGGCCAGCCGTACCTCCCATTAGAGGCGCTGCCTGCGCCGCGAGCGCCTTCCGCGTTCGCTGATGACGAAGCGCCATGGCCGCTGCGGGGTGATGACGGCGGGCCATCCGCGCGCCTTTCACGCCGAGCATCGCGCGGCCCGGAGCCGTCCCCGTCTCCCTTTGCGGCGTGGAGCGAGCCGGCATCCGGCCAGCCGCCTGTGGGAGGCTTTGCGCTACCACGCGACCCACATTCCCCTGAATCTGACCCTGGGAACGTCGATCCATTTCAGGGCGACGCAGTCAGGCCAGGGCGCGCTGGCCCACCAACCAGCCCAGCGCCGAAGCTACTGCATGTCTGCCAGACGTGCGGCCAGCTAACCGCACCCGACGCGGTCTACTGCCAGAATTGCCATCACACGATCGCTCACGAGTGCGCGACCTGCCGGTTGAGTCTGCTGCCGATACAGGACCGCTGCCCGCGCTGCCACGCGACCAACCAGCACTCAGTGCGGCGCGCACATCGTGGCCGAGGCGCGTAATATCTCCACGGAGTGCGCCATCGGCTTGACGCGCGCTCACTCTGGCTTGCACAATACTTCCCGGTAGAGGCTCTCTGCATCGAGATAACGGCGAACACCTGGCTGAAGGAGGCCGAACGCACATGATGAGCCCTGGCGATGACACGCCGCACTGGTTGAATCTTGGCGGCGGGCTGGTCTCTGGTCCGCAAGGCAATGAGCTGCCGGGCGACGGCGAGCTGGACGAGCTCGACGACCTGGACGATGACGAGTGGGAAGACTTCGAGGACGACGACGAGGACGATGACGACGAAATCGAAGCCTGGGAAGACGAGGACATTGAGGACGAGGAGGCTGGCTTACTCTAGCCGTCCCGGGTGATTGACGGCGCGCACGCTATCCTGTAGCATGGAATCAAGCTGACAGGCTGGTTTGACAGGCGGACGCAAGGAGCTGTCTGGATGAGTTCGCGCGGTGATGGTGCGCACGCTGAGCGCCCGGCCTTCGTCGCTGCTCCCGGTCAGGAGCCGGCGGCGGCAGATACGTCACCGGCGGCGCCAGCCGCGGACGACACCGAGATGGCGGGCGTCGAGGCATCCACGGTGGCGCAGATGCGCGTGCCGACCTTCGGCGTCCGCTACCTCGAACAAGCGCGCCGCCAGCTCTTCGCACGCCATCCCGAATATCTGCCCTTCCTCGTGCGCCACCTCGGCGTCCATCCCGGTATGACGGTGGTGGACGTCGGCTGCGGCACCGGCATCTACACCCGTGTGCTCGCCAGCCGGCTGCATGGCGAGGGGAAGGCCATCGGCATCGACCTGCAGCCGGCACTCATCGCCCATGCGCATCAGGTCACCCAGGCCGAGGGCTGGGGTGAGCTCGTGGAGTATATTCCGGGCGACGCGACCGCGCTGCCCCTGCCAGACGCTTGCGCGGATGTCGTCTTCTGCAACTCGTTGCTGTGGCTGCTCCCAGATGCCGGCTCCGCCCTGCGCGAGATGCGCCGCGTGCTGCGGCCGGGCGGGCGGGCGTTGGCCGCCGAGCCGGATAGCGGCCTCGTGCACAGCTACGATCCTACACGTCCCCGCCTCAGCGAGCTGGAGCAGCGCTTTCAGGAGTGCTTCGTGCGCGGGTCACACCAGCTCGATCGGCACGATTACGACGTGGGTCGCAAGCTGCCGTCGCTCTTTCTGGCGGCGGATTTCGTCGCCGTGCGCGCATATCCACGCCTCTTCGTGGCGGCCGGCTGCGACCTCGGCGATGACCCACAAGCTGGTCTGGCCGAGCGCGTGCTCGAGTATCGGGGGGCGCTGGCCGCGCTCGAATCCACCGCGCCGGAGCTACGGACGCAACGCGAACACCGAATCGCGCGCGCGCGGGCCGGTGGCATGAGCGATAGCGAGCTGGCCGAGCACGAGCGAGAAACGCTTGCCTATTTGCGCGAGCGTGTCGAACAGCCCGCGCGCATTCTCACCGACGGCGCCGTCTACCTGTACGGCGGCATTCTGTGCGAGGGCATGCGCTTCGAAGCTGAGCCGTCCGCGAGCGAGCAAGCGACCTGATACAGCGGGAGCACCCCATGAGCCAGACGCCGCCGGCCGCGCTGGTGCGACTGCGCGAAGCTGATGTGGTGCGTCTGTGCGGGCTGGAGGCGACCGCGCGGGGGATGGAGCTGGCGGCTCATCACGCAGTGAGTGGCGGGCGCCGCAGCGGTGCGCGCCTGGATGCGGTGGTGGCTGACGGCGACCTGCATCGGCGCGCCTGGATCGCGCTTCCGGGGGACTTCGACAGCACCGCGGCACAGTGGTCATGCGCCTGCCTTGCCCCTACTGCGGATGCGGCGCCGCCGCCGGCCCCCGCGCCGCTCGGCTGCGAGCACGTGGCTGCCCTCCTCACCGCCTGGATCCGCTCGCCTATGGACTTCCGTGGCGCCGAGGACGCGTCAATCGATCAGGCGGCGCCAACAGAGGCTGTGCCAGCCCCCGCACGGCTCCGGCAGCCCGCGTTGCTGCTTTCGCCGCTGCCACGCCGGCAGGCCGGCGCCTCCCTTGCCGAAGAGCTGGCTCGCCTCTCATCCAGTGACGTGCTCGCGGTCGCCCGCCGAGTGCTGGAAGCGGAGCCGGACGAGCAAGAAGCGCGTACCGCGCTCGCAGCGCTTCTGCGCGACCCTGCGCGCCTGGCCACCCTCGTCGTGCGGCTCGATCCCGACGCGCAGACCCTGCTGCACGAGATCGTGTTGCTCGGCGGCAGCCTGACCGGCGCCGATCTGGAGGGTATGTGCGCACGGGCGGAGCGACCAGCGAGCGCGGCGCGCGCGGATCTGGGCATGCTAGCGCGGCACGGCCTCATCTTCCCTGTGACGGGAGTACAACCTACGAGCCAGCCAGCCACTGAGCGTTCGTGGAAGCAGGTGGTGGGCTGGCGCGTGCCGCCCGAGATTCGCGCCGCCATGCCATGGACGTTGCCAGTCGAGCCTCTTCCGGCGAGTGGTCCGCACGGCCCCCCAGCGCTGCCCGCGGCAGACGGTGACCAGGCGGCGACAGGACGGAAAGCGCACCCTCGCGTCCTTCGGTCGTCCCCGCGACCGCTGTGTCTGGCGTTGGCTCTGCTGGCGCGCGCCCCGCGGCCGGTGGGTGTCGCCGCGGATGGCGGACAGTCTCGCGCAGCGACAAGTGAGCCGCGCAGCTCCCACCCCTCCTCCGGACCGATGCTGACGGCTGGCGATCTCGCGCCGCAGCTGCTGGCCGAGGCCGCGCGGGCGGCGGGCGTGCCGCCGGGGCTGGCTCGACTGGCGCGCCGGCTGCTGCTCTGGGCGGGAGAGGCGGGCTCATCCTCGCCGCTGAGCGACCTGGCGCTCGTGCCGCCGCATGAGCGCGCACGCGTGCTGCGGGCCGGCTTTCGGTTGTGGGCGGCTTCGGAGACGGGGAGCGAGCTCGCCGACCTGGCGGAGCCAGGAGCGCCGGTCGCATTGCGGTTCGAGCGCGCGCATCCAGTGTTTCGTCCCGCTGCCCTCGCCGCGGAGGCGCTCGCGGCGCGGCGCTTCGTGCTGCGCTTGCTAGCGGGAGCGCGCCCAGGGACCTGGTATGCGCTCGACGACCTGCTGAGCCTCGTCTGGCGGATACACCCATACTTCCTGCGCGGACAGCAGCTCACCTATGCCGCACCGGCGTGGTGGCTCGAGCGGCCTGGCGAGCGGCGACCGCTGCGCCCCTTCGTCCACGCGGAATGGCTGGCAGGCGAGGGCCAGTACCTGCGCATGCTCCTCTCCGGCCCGCTGGCCTGGTGGGGCGCGCTGGACCTGGCAACAGTGGCGGGGACGCCAGTGGCTGTGCGGGTGACGCCATTCGGGGCGCTTCTGCTGGCGCGGCACGAGGGCGCGCCGGAAGCCGCCGCGGCCGGCGGGCTGACAGAAAGTTGGGGGCCGGCGCTCTTGCCCACGCGCGACGGAGCGTTGGCCGTGCAGCCCCTGTCCGCGGACGCTGCCCTGCTGGCGACGCTCGAGATCTGGGCGCGGCCCAACCAGATCGCGGGTGGGCGCGTGATCTATCGCTTCGACGAAGAGCGTGCCTGTGCCGCGTTCGACCGGGGCACGGACCTCACCGGGCTCTTGGCGCAGGTGCGGAGACATCAGGCGCCGGGCGACACGCGCCTCGATTCCCTCGTTTCCAGCCGGCTTGGCGATTGGCGCCAGCGCTATGGCCGTACCAGCATCGCGCACGGCTGGACGCTGGTTGAGGCACGGGACGAGGCGATGCTGCGCGAAGCACTCGCGTATGTGCCGGAGATCGCCTCGCGCTGCCGGCAACTGGGGCCGTCGTTGGCGCTCGCCCCGGCGGCAGATGTTGAGGCGCTGCGTGAAGCGCTGGGCAGACGCGGGTACGCGCTGTAGGGGAGCGACTCACCACCATGTCCACCACTGACGAGACGGCACAACAGGCGCTGCCGGGGACCGCTGAGGCGGTGCGTTTCCAGCGCGATCTCTACCTCTATTGGCAGTGCGTCGGCGCGGCAGGCGGACTGGCGCTGACGTCGAAGCTGTACGTGTCCCGGCCCGCGCTGCGTCGCGTGCGGGCGCGGCTTGCGGCGGCCGATGGCGCCCTCGTGCCCACCCAGGATGTGCCCGAGGTGGACGACGCGCAGCTGCTCTATCTGCGCCGGCTCTTGGAGCGGCTCGGCCTGCTGCAGATGAACGAGGGCCGGCTGGTGGCGGCCAGGCGCGACGTCATGGAGCGCTTCCTTGCGCAGCCTGTTGGCGAGCGGCTGCGGCTATGCGTGCGCGTTTGGGTGGCGGGCGGCTGGTGGCCGGACCACCTCGACCCGCGCGTGGCGCCGCCCCGGCCCCTGGTGCCGGCGCTGCCCAGACTCGCGCTTGGTCGCCGCCGCCTGGTCGAGCTTCTGAGTGAGCGCGCCCCGGGTGACCTGGCAGTGGTTCCCCCAGAGGCCACCATCCCGCGCGTCGCGGCGAGCGGGCGACGCCCAAGAGCTGCACATGCCGCACATACCGTGCATTCCACGCATACGCAGGCGGAGGCGCACGACGTGCAGGACGCGCCCATCGTGCGTGCGGCCCTCCTGGGGCCGTTGGCGTGGATGGGTCTGGTAGAGGTCGATGCGAGCGACGAGCGCTACACGAGTACTCCAGCGTGCGCCGCGCTGCGCGCTCCCGGGCGGGCGGACGACGAGCTGCGAGAGACGCCGGGCCGCATCCTCGTCCAGCCAAACTTCAGCATCGTCGCCTATCCACCGCTCACCGCGCCCGCGCTCTTGCAGCTCCACACCTGTGCCGACGAGGCCGCCATAGAGCGCATCGCGCGGTTTACCCTGACACGCACGGCGTTGACACGCGCGCGCGGCGAGGGCTGGACCGCTGGGGATGTGGCGGCGCGCCTCGCTGCGCTCTGTGGGGGACCGCTGCCAGGTAACATCCGTACGACTCTAGACGACTGGGAGCGGCACGTCGAGCGCCTGCGGCTCACCGAGTCCACCATCGTGTTCGAGGCGCGCGAGCGCACGGTGCTGGATAAGCTCCTGGCTGAGCGGGCCGCGTCGGACTGGTTCAGCCGGCGACTGACGGACACGGCCGCGCTCATCGTCCCGGGGCAGGAGGCGGCCGTGCGCGGCTGGCTCCTGCGGCACGGCGAGCTGCCAGCGCTGCAACGGTCGACAGCGGGCTAGCGCCCGCTGCTCATCGTCGGCGTGGCCGTTGGCACGCTGACCGAGCTGTTGGTCTCACCGGTCACGATCGTGTCGCCGGTGCTGATGCCGAGGAGCACCTCGTACGAGACGCCGTCGGTCAGGCCGAGCACGACGGGCTTCACTACCCAGCCATTCTTCGAGCGCTCCAGAAGATAGCCCGGAGTCGGCTGGTCGGCGGAGACGTCAGTGCCTGCATCCTGCGCGCTCAAGAGCAGCTGTCGCGCCTGCCCCAGCGCCTTCGTCACCTGCGTGCGGGTCAGGAAGCCGCCGCGTTTGGGATCACCCGCCGCCAGGGCATAGGCGACCGCACTGGCCGGCACCAGCAGGACGCCGAAGCGCTGCTGTGTCGCCACGGTTACCCGCGCGGCCATGCCCGTGAAGAGATGGGCGTTGCGTACGGTGCTCATGTCCACGTCGATGGTGATGGGGTAGGTCAGCCCACTGGCGCCTGCCTCGCCGATCGGCGACACACCGGCCACCGTGCCGCCGAACACCTGATTGCCCACTACTGGCACCGTAAACTGCACCGGGTTACTCTTGGCCACCGCGCCGACGTTGACGACCGGCACATGCGCGAGCAATTGCAGAGTGTTGAGGTCGGCGATCTTGATGAAGCTCGTCACCGGCGCCGTCGCGTTGCTGCCGACGACGGTTGTGCCGACGGTGCCGGAGATACCCGCGATGGTGCCGTCATGCGGCGCTGTGAGGGTTGCCCCGTTGAGATTATCCTGCGCCGTCTGCTGCTTGGCCTGCGCCGTGGCAAGCTGTGCCTGTGCGCTGTTCACCTGTGACTGTGCCGCGGCGTCGTCGCTATCTGCGCGCGCCTGCACAGCGGCATATTGATCCTGCGCCGCTTGCACACAGGCGTTGTCGCCTGCCCTGCATGCTTTGATCGCGCTCTGCTCGGCCGAGTAGGCGGCGGCGACATTTGCTGATGATACCGACTGCACAGACTCTTGGTGGTTCTCGGCATCAGTCACCGTAGACTGTGCCGCGCTGACCGCCGCCCTCGCCTCGTTGTACGCGTCTTGCAGCTGCGTCGTATCCAGCTTGGCCAGCGTGTCGCCGCTGCTCACCTGCTGGCCCACGGCGACCGCTATCTCAGCGACGCGTCCGCTGCCGGCGAAATTGGCGTCATACGTGGCGGTCTGCAGGGTGCCTGTGGTAGCGAAGGTAAGGCTAAGCTGACCTTGCTTGGCCTTGGCAAATTTGATCTCAGAGCGCGCATTGAGAAACGCTACACCCAAAGCGGCTAGAAGGGCGATGAGCAGAGCCGCGGAGCCTATACGTATCCAATCCCGCCGACTACGTGGGCGCGCGAGCGCCAGTGTCGGCCGCCGGAGGCGCGGGAACCGCCGGCGTGAGGGCAGGTCTTCGACTGTTGGCTCGAGCGAATCCAGATCATCCGTGTCGCCACTGTCAGGACTGCGAACATCGAGGGTCGTGCTCTCGGTCGATGGGCGAGGGTCCGTCATGTAGATGCTACCTTCCCGCTGCGATTCACCGTATCCTCGCTGCGATTCCCTGCATCCCGCATCACGTTACAATCATGTTACAAGATGCATGCCGTCGCGCTGACCAATCACCTCACCACCTGGCTGCCGCGCTCGCGGCGCCCACAATCAGCTCTCACCCGGTAAACACCCAGGCCCGACGCACGATCAAGGGTGCGCGCAATCGCGTCCTGGCACGCCTGGGAAGGGCTGACCGCACACGTGAAAGCGAACGTCACCAGTATAACATTGCGGGCAACCGCGAACGAGCGCTCAAGCCTGCTTGACGTGCCGCCGCGGGCGGCGTACAGTGGCAACCACTGGGCAGCGAAGGAGAGTGCCGCGCGTGGATTCGCAACCACAGGGACCGGCCTCAACGACAACTGAGGCGCGCCAGCGACGCCGCTGCTTCCTCTGCGCCTATAGCGACGTTGCCTGCGACGTGGCCAGCATCGAGGGACGGCTGGCGCGTGTCTGGGTCGGCGCCGGGCGTGATGGCGCGCTGTGGGCGCTGCTGACGGGCGACGACGGCACGGAGGCCGCGATTACGCTGCCGGGGCACGCGCGCCGGCTCGTGCGCGAACTGGCAGCGCTGCCGCCCGCGCAGCTGAACACCCTGCGGGTGCGCGTGTATCACTTGTTGCGCTCCCATGAAGACGACAGCCAGCCGACGCGCCGAGTGCGCTTGCGCACGACTCCGGTGAGCGCCGTCATCCTCGAACCGGACACGCTGCTCAACATCACCGATATCAACAATGCCGAATACTGCGTACGCCAATACCCCCTACGGCGCATGGCGCCCTCGCCACCGACCGCCGCGACCCTGCGCGGCACCATCATCCACAGCGCTTTCAAGGAGCTGCTGAAAGGCGGGCACGAGGCGCGCGGCGACTACCTCGAGCGGGCGCTCCAGGCGCAGGCAACCGAGCTAGCGCTGCACGAGCTGAGCTATGCCGATGTCGCGCTGGACGCGGAGCCGCACATGCAGGCTCTGTGGAGCTGGTACGAGGGCGAGCGCGGCAATCTCTGGCGCGACGCGCTCGACGTGCGCGCCGAAACCTTTTTGCTCGCGCCCGAGGTGGGGCTCAAGGGCCGGTTGGACTTCCTGCTGCAGGACCAACGCGGCGGCGTCCTGCTCGAGCTCAAAACGGGGCAGGCCAACGGCAGCCTGCCGAAGCGACAGCACCGCTGGCAGGTCTACGGGTATCAGACATTGCTTGCGGCGCGCCGGCCAGACGCCGCCGCGCATCCCGGCGCCACCCTGCTGTATAGTGCGACGCCCGGCAGAGCCGAGGGCCACGGGCTGCGCCTCATCCCGCGCGATCTGCACGCCGTGTTGGAGCTGCGCAATCTGCTGGCGCTGGTGCACGTCACCGGCGCCGTTCCCGCGCCGCCCGGCGCGGCCAAATGCGGGCGGTGCGCGCTGCGCTCCGAGTGTTTGCGTGCCTCGCAGCTGCTGGGCTGGGAGGCGCCGCCCAGTGACGAGCAACCATCTCCCGTGCCACCAGCCGACGCCGCGTGGTTTCGCACGTACTACGAGCTGCTCCGGCATGAGGCGCTCGCCGCCGAGGGGGAAAGCGTCGCGCTATGGCGGCGCTCGCCCAACGAGCGCCGCCAGCTGGGCACGGCGCTTGGCGACCTCCAGCCGCTCGGCGAGCCGGTTGCCACCGAGAGTGGCGAGTGGGAGTACACGTTCGCCTGCGAGAATACGTCTGAGCTGCGTGAAGGTGACCAGGTCTTGCTGAGCGATGGCGACCCCGTCACCGGCGCCGTCGTCTCGGGCACCGTCTTGCGCGTTGACCATCGCGGCATAACGGTGTGGACGCCGGAGCGCATCGCGCATCCTCGCCTGCTCGATCGCTATGGCAGCGACATCGTCCAGCTGCGCACGGCACGCAATCTCTGGCGCTGGTTGGAGGCGGAGCCCCGCCTGCGTGATCTGGTGGCAGGGACGCGCGCGCCTGCGTTCGACACGGCGCCGCCGCTCGACACCCTGCCCGCGCAGCTCAACGCGGAGCAGCGGCGGGCTATCGAACGGGCGCTGGCCGCGCGCGACTTCCTGATCATCCAGGGGCCGCCCGGAACGGGCAAGACGAAGGTGGTGGCGGAGATCGCGCGCCAGGCGATGGCGCGTGGCGAGCGTGTGCTGATCGCCGCCTTCACCAATCAGGCGGTGGATAATGTGCTGCTCCGTCTGGCGGAGGAGGGCGTTACGGACTTCGTGCGGCTTGGCCACGCACTCTCCGTGGCACCGGCGCTCCAGTGGTCACGCCTGGCCGATCGTGCGCTTGCCAGGTCCGGAGGCGCTGGGGGAGCCAGGCCGCCCGATCCAGCGCTGCTGCGCGAGACCTTGCGCGCGGCGCGCCTGGTGGCGACAACGACGGCGACCTGGTCGGCGGAGCGCTACGATGGAGCCGGCGAGACATTGCGCTTCGACCTCGCCATCATGGACGAGGCCAGCCAGCTGACGGTACCTGCCCTGCTTGGCGCGTTACGTTTCGCCCGGCGCTTCGTGCTCGTCGGCGATGAGAAGCAGCTGCCGCCGTTGGTCGTGAGTGAGGCGGCCGCGCGTGGCGGTTTGGGTCAGTCGCTCTTCGCCTCACTGCTGGAGCGCTGGGGCGAAGGCGCGAGCGTGGCCCTGCGCAAACAGTATCGCATGCACCCGGCGATCTGCGCGTTCCCGAGCGCCACTTTCTATGGTGGGCGTCTGGAAGCCGCTGGGCCGGCGCTGACCGCGACACTCGAAGTGAGCGCGCGGGCGGAGCACCCCCTCTGGCCGATCCTCTGCCCGGAGCGCCCGCTCGTCTTCGTCCACGTGCCCGGCACACCCCACGTACCCGCCCATGGCAAGGCTAGCGCCGCGCAGGCCGACGTGGTGCGCACGCTCGTGCGCGCGCTGTTCGAGCTTGGGGTGCAGGCCGAAGCGATCGGCGTCATCGCGCCCTACCGCGCGCAGGTGGCGGCGATCCGCCAGCGGCTGGAGCGGCTCGCGGCGGACGGCACGCGCCGCATCGTGGTGGACACGGTAGACCGCTTTCAGGGGGCGGAGCGGCCGGTGCTGCTCTTCTCGTTCGGCGGGCGCGTGCCCGGCGAGATGCATGCGCGCGGCGTGGAGTTCCTGGCCGACGCACACCGGCTGAATGTGGCACTCACCCGCGCGCAGCGCAAGCTGATCCTCGTCGGCGACCGCGAGTGGCTGGCGCAGATGCCCCTGCTGGCGCGGCTGATCGCGCACTGCGAGGGTCTCTACGGCGGGCACGGCGGCATGGTGACGGCGCGCTCGTCGTGATCCAGCCTGCGCCGGCTGCTGGAATGGCTAGGCGCTCATGCGGTCCACGATGTGGCGCACCTCGGCCGCCATCACCAACGACTGTATCTGCTTGCGCGCCGTCTCCAGCGCCAGCGGACCAGGCAGCGTCATGCACGCCAGCAGGCGCAGCACGTCGTCGAGCACGCCGCTGCGCACCAGGAAGCGCTCGTAGGCGACACCTTCGAGCGCCAACGCCGAGCAGATCGGCACGGCGAGCATCTGCGCCATGCCGGCATCCGGACCTACCGTGCGTGCTCGTGCCGCTGGCCGCTCGCCCGCCAGTAGCTGCGGCCTCACGACCTCCCAGACGCTACGATCATGCTGGTCCGTGGCGCCGTCTAGCGCGCGGCGAAAGACCAGTGTATACTCACAAACCCCGAACCCCACCGTCATCCCGCACCTCTTCGCGTCCCCATGTGCACACGCTGCCATTTCCCACGCACTCCACGGCATCCCACGCGATGCCCTCCCCAATGGCAGAGACGAGGTAGTATTTGGCGAGTAACCAGTGTCACCTGCCGGGCTAGCCCAACCGGTTTGGGCCGGCAGGGCCGGAATGTTACACTGTACGGCAGTTCGGCGGAAGCGGGTGAGGGAGGGCAGACCATGGGAGCGGCACGGACGGCTGCGCGTGTCGGCGCACTCACGCGCCACCACGACGAGCGGCGCGCGGCGCTGGCTGCCTCCACGGCGAGTGCCGAGGCCGCACGGCAGGTGCGTGTCGAGCGGCTGATTCTGCACGGTGTGGATAATCGGGACGCGCAGCCGCGGCTGGTGGACGAGCCAGTGTTACTCTCCGACGAGATCGCGGCGTTTTTCGCTCAGCACATCCAGGCGGCGGCCGGCCGCGCGGATTGGAAGGCACGCTTCCGCGAGCCAGCGGGCGACGTGGCGCAGCACTGCGCGGGGCTGCTGGCTGGCCATGAGGCCTTCGTGGACGCGTCGCGCCGGCTGGCGGCGCGGCTCTTCGCGCAGATGCGCCCGCGCACCATCGCGCCGGGAGACTTCGTGGCGGCCGTCTATGTGCTGGCGGGTTACGCGGAACAGCGGCGCGTGGCGCTGCTCAAGCTCGACCCAGATCGCAGACTCGTGCGCACGTTCACCACTCAGGGCGGCCGTACCAGGGTTACCATCTCCGCCAACGGCAATCTGCTGCCCGACACGGCACGTCTGCAAAAATGTGCCCTGCTCGCCCCTGCGCCGGCCGGCGACACGTTCGACATCACCCTGCTGGATACCCAGGCTGGACCGCGAACCGAAGGCGTGGCGGCGTTCTTCTATCGCGGCTTCCTGGCCGCGGAGCTGCATCCATCCGCGCGGCGGTGCACACGTGACTTCCTGCGCTGCACGGACGCCTGGCTGGGCACGCGCCACGATGTCCTCTCTCCCGCGGACGAGACAGCGTTCTACGAGGCGCGGCGTGCCGCCCTGTGTGCGGAGGAGCTGGATCTGGCGGCGTTTGCGGCGGCGGCGCTGCCGCGACATCCCGCGTTGCGTGGCGAGCTTATCGACGAGGCGGCCTCGGTGTTGCTCACGACAGGCCCGCAGGCGCTTCCGGGCACTGCGCTTGCCGTCGATCCCGCGGTGGCGGGGCCGGTGGTGAGCCGGGTCGTGCTGGAGCTGGACGGCGGCGCGCGGCTGATCGTGCCCGCCGAGCGTTTCGCCGATCTCGTGCGCGTCGAGCCGGCACGCACAGCTGAAAACAAGTACCGCCTGGTCATCGAGTCGCTGACGCTGAGGGAGGTGAGCGAGCGATGAGTGACTCCCTGGAGCGCAGCCGCACGTCGGCCGCTGAGGTCATGGCTGTGGGCCCACTTGGTGACGCGCCCGAAGCGTCGCCGCTGGCGGACCTGCGCGGCCACGGCCGCGCCATCGCGGGGCTCGGCCAGGCGCTGGGACTCACGCCCGAGCGCCTGGCGGGCGCCGAGGCGCTGGACCGGCTGGAGCTTGCGACAAGTATGGCGCTCGATGCACTGGAGGGCCTGGCTACTGGCGAGCTGGCCGCGTGGTTTGCGGCGCTCGGGGACGATCTGCGGCTCGATCTGCGCCTCACCGGCATCGAGGCAGCGTCCGCTGCGCCAGCGGTGACGCTGCGCGGTGGGCGCGACCCATCGCAGGCACTGCGCCGCTTTCGCAGCTCGGCGCACGACGTGGCGATGAGCCAGGGCAACGACGTGACGGTGGACGTGCGCCTCGCCGTTGGCAAAGCGCGTGCGAAGGCGGCGGCGCGCGCGCTGCTCACTTCACGCCCCGACTTCCTCGGCTCCACAGAGTTAGTGGAGCGGACCACGATCGCGGTCTACTTCCACACGCAGGCATGGATGCGCGTCGTCTCCGCGCGTGCGCTGGCCGACTGGGAGCGTCTGGGGCTGGCGCGCGCGGATGGGCGGGCGGTAGTGCTGCTGTGCGATGGCGAGGGCTACTTGGCCGGGCCAGCGCTCGACGTGGTGGGCGCGGTCGGCGCAGCAGGCGACACGCCGCGCTGGCTGACGCTCTCACGCACGGGCTGGCGACAGTTTCAGGAGCGCGCCGAGCACGCACGCGCGCTGCGCGACGAGGAGGGCCACTGGCCAGGGGCGCCGCAGGTACTGACGCCGGCCCACGTGCGCTTTGAGGAGCGCGCCCCCGGGCTAGAAGCGGTCGCGCAGGCGTTGCGAACGCTGCGGGCGGCGCTGTCGGCAGCCTATCTGGCGAGCGCCGTACAAGCGACCAAGGACCAGGCGCTCATGCTGCGCTTCGGCGGTCCACGCCCGGCGTCTTGCGAGCTGCCGGCGGCCACGGCGACGAAGAAGCTGGCAGCCAACGCGCCTCAAGCCGCTGCTCTCGCGCGCCTGGCGGACTGGGCCTACGACAACGCTTCGCCGGATAAGCTGGCGATCGCGCGCGAGGCGCTGGCGCGCGAGCTGCTGCCCGGCGCACAGGTCGCGCTGGCGGACGTGGAGGCCGCGGCTGTCCCCGCCTTGGAGGCGGCCAAAGCCAATTTCGTGCTGTACCTACGCCACAATACCGAACGCTACTTCCAGCTGCGACAGCAGGCGCTCGACGCCGTGACGGCCTACACCGAATCCATCCGCAAAACCGTGACGGAGCTGACGAGCGACGTTGTGGACACAGTGTATCGCACGGGCGGATTGCTCGTCGGCGTCGTGGTTGCCTCCCTAATCGAGCCCCGGGCGACGCTCCCGGTCCAACGTCTGGTCGCCATCCTCATCCTTGCCTACGTGCTCTTCATGCTGCTGTTTCTGATGCGCGCACGCTGGCAGCGCTACATGCTTGAGGCGGGCGACCTCGCGGGCCACCTGAGCGCGATGCCGGAGCTGAGCGAGAGCGAGCGGCAGGGGCTGCGCGTGCGTGCCACCGCCGCCGACGCGTACTTTCGCCGCTATTTCCGCTGGTCGTGCATCGTCTATGCCGTGTTCGCCGCCGCAGCGCTGCTGTATTTCCTGGCGCTGCTCGTCTTTCCCGCGCCCGGCGCCCTGCCATCAGCGCCGGCGCCCACAGCGACGCCGCGCGTGCCGTGAGCAGGCTTGAGCGGGCGCGAGCAGGCTGGCGGCAACGCGCCCTTGCGCGGCGCGGCCAGGCATGCTATACTGCACTTCGCTCGGGGATGTAGCTCAGCTGGGAGAGCACCACGTTCGCATCGTGGGGGTCGTGGGTTCGAGTCCCATCATCTCCACCCGACACAAGCGGAAACGCCATACGCATTGGTGTTTCCGCTTTTTGCTTGCCCCCACCCGCTGCGCCGCCCGCGCACGCATCCCGCGGCATCATGTCCCCTACAACGCCGGTGCGGCTGCCAGTTCCGTGTCGCCTGCTGCGCCGTCCTGCGGCAGCAAGGGAAGCCGCTGCCCTACCGCACAAGTCCGCATGACAAGCGGGATGGCGCCACCTGGACCGTTTGACAGTGCCGCCCCGGCATGCTACATTATCACGTGGCGTACTACAGCCTAGCGCGGCGTGCGCCGTGCCACGATCTATGCAATTTTGTCTGTGGAGGCTCACGGGATGCCTGAATATCTACCCATCCTCATCCTGATGGGGCTGGCCTTCACGTTCACCATACTCGTCACGCTGGTCACCTTCGTCTTCGGTCCCAAGCACCCAACACCCGAGAAGCTCGCGCCGTATGAGTGCGGCATCCAGGAGGTTGAGGCGCCGCACCAGCGCTTTCCCGTCAAGTACCTTGTCACGGGCATGCTCTTTATCATTTTCGACATCGAGGCCGCCTCGCTAATCCCGCTGGCCATCCTGATGCGCCAGCTCAAGGTGCAGGGATTCGTCGAGCTGGTGATCTTCGCCACGATCTTGATCGTGCCCTTCTTCTACGTGTGGCGCAAAGGGGCCTTCACATGGGAATAGAACAGCCGAAGGCTCCGGACAAGCGTCCGAACCCGTGGGCGCCGGTGCAATATGTCTCCAATACGCAGGCGCCGCGCGTGCCGCGCGGACTGGAGCCGCCACACGGCGGCAACATCCTGCTCACCCAGGTCAATAAGGTGCTGGACTGGGGCCGCAGCTCGTCGCTTTGGCCCGTCAGCTTTGGTCTGGCCTGCTGCGCCATCGAGATGATGTCTGCCAGTGCCTCGCGCTGGGATATCTCGCGGTGCGGGGCGGCTCTCGGTGAAGATGGCGCCGGTGCTGCGCCACATCTACGACCAAATGCCCGACCCGAAGTGGGTGATCTCGATGGGCGCCTGCGCCTCGTGTGGTGGCGTCTTCAACAACTACGCCATCGTGCAGGGCGTCGATAAAGTCGTACCGGTAGACATCTATGTTCCCGGCTGCCCGCCGACCCCAGACATGCTGCTGTACGGCCTGAATCAGCTGCAGGAGAAGATTCGCCAGCACATCCCGAATCCGCCCGACCCGCTGATGGTGACTGGGGATACCTATCTGGGGAGTGAGGACTAGGGGAGATGGCAGAGGAGCAGCAGAACGCCCACGCGCTCGCCTGGCCCGCCAGCCCGCAGGCGGAGGCGACCGCCGCGTATGTGCGCGAGCACTGTGGCGACGATCTGGTCGATGTGGCAGACTACCGCGGCGAAACAACGCTCGTGGTGCGGCCAGCGGCGATCGAGCGGGTCTGCCGCGTGCTGTACGACGCCCCCGCGCTGCGCTACACCTTCCTCTCCGATATCACGGCGGTGGACTGGCCAGAGCGCGAGCCACGCTTCGAGATCGTCTATCACCTGATGTCGCTGGAGACGCGGGCCGTCATCCGTCTCAAGGTGCGTGTGGGCGATGACGAGACGCCCGACCCCGAGGTGCCGACGGTGACCACGGTGTGGCCGGCCGCCAACTTCTTCGAGCGCGAAATCTTCGACCTGTTCGGCATTCGCTTCGCCGGGCATCCGCACCTCACCCGCATCGTCATGCCGCAGGACTGGGTGGGCCATCCGCTGCGCAAGGACTACCCGCTGACGGGAATCCAGCTGCCAGAGCCGCACTGGGGCGGCCAGGTGCCGTTTAGCGCGCCACTGCCCAAGGGCATCGGCCGGCAGACGCTGCGCACGGCAGACGGCACCGAGGAGCCGCCGGCCGCACGCGATCCAGGCGAGCCGAAACGGGCGAAGCGGCCGAAACGCCGCGCGCGCTAGTGGCACACGAAGACACGCCACCGACCGCCGCGCGGCGGTCAAGAGATAGAGGCTGGGCATGCAAACCGAGGAACAGCAGGCGCTGGAGGTAGAAGAGAGCGTACAGCTCGACGAGCACACGCGCCGCGACACCATGACCATCAACATGGGGCCGCAGCATCCCTCTACGCACGGCGTGTTGCGCCTGGTGCTGACCCTCGACGGTGAAACCATCGTCAAAGCCATGCCGGATATCGGCTACCTGCACACGGGCATCGAGAAGACCGCCGAAGCCAAGAGCTACTACAAGTCGCTGGTGCTCACCGACCGCATGGACTATCTGGCGCCGCTCTGCAACAACCTGGGCTATTCGCTGGCCGTCGAGAAGCTGCTCGGCATCGACGTGCCGCCCAAGGCGCAGGCCGCCCGCGTCGTGCTGGCCGAGCTCCAGCGTATCGCCAGTCACCTCGTCTGGCTGGGGTCCAGCGCCATTGATCTCGGCGCGCAGAGCGTCTTCCTGTATTGCTTCCGCGAGCGCGAGGTGATCCTGGACATCTTCGAGCTGTGCTCCGGCGTGCGCATGATGACGAGCTACATCATGCCAGGTGGATTGCAGGCTGATCTGCCGCCGGGCTTCGACGCGCGGGTGCGGGAGTTCCTAGAGATGTTTCCCGCCAAGCTGCGCGAATATCATGGGCTGCTCACCAACAACCGCCTTTGGATCGACCGCACGAAAGGCATCGCGCGCCTCTCCGCCGAGGATGCCGTGGCGCTCGGCTGCACCGGCGCCACGCTGCGCGGCAGCGGCGTCGCTTACGACGTGCGCAAGTTCTATCCCTATAGCGGCTACGAGCGTTATGACTTCGACATTCCGGTGGGCAGCAATGGCGATGTCTTCGACCGCTATCTCGTGCGCCTGCTCGAGATGGAGCAGAGTCTGCGCATCGTGCGCCAGGCGCTCGACGGCATGCCGGAAGGCGCGTGGCAGGTGGACGACCCCAAGATCGTGCCGCCGCCCAAGTATGAGATCTCATCGAACATGGAGGCGCTGATCCATCACTTCAAGCTCTACACGGAGGGCTTCCGGGTGCCGGTCGGCGAGGTGTACGTGCGCACCGAGTCGCCCAGGGGCGAGCTTGGCTTCTACCTCGTGAGCGACGGCGGCCCGCGCCCGTATCGCATGCACGTGCGCGCGCCTTCGTTCGCCAATCTTCAGGCCCTGCCCACGATGATCGAGGGCCAGATGATCGCCGACGTGGTAGCGGCCATCGGCAGCATCGACATCGTGCTCGGAGAGGTGGACCGCTAATGATCGGCGAAGACGTGAAAGCACAGATGCGCGAGATCGCGGCCCGCTATCCCAGCCCGCTGTCGGGGATGCTGCCCTGCCTGCATCTGGCGCAGGAGACGGAGGGCTACATCACCGCCGCCGGTATGCAGGCTGTGGCCGAGGTGGTGGGGGCAAAGCTCGACGAAGTGGAGTCAGTGGTCACGTTCTATTCGATGTTTCATACCCAGCCGGTGGGCGCGCACGTCATCAAAGTGTGCACGAGCATCTCATGCTACCTCTGTGGCAGCGACGAGCTGCTGGCGCATCTCGAAGACAAGCTTGGCATCCGGCGCGGCGAGACCACGCCCGACGGGGCCTACACCCTGCAGGCGGTCGAATGTCTGGCTGCCTGCGGTATGGCCCCAGTGCTCCAGGTGAACGACGAGTTCGTGGAATTTGTCTCGCCCGCGCGCGCCGATGAGCTGCTTGCTCGCCTGGCGCGCGGCGAGGGCACCGAGGGCCTGGGCAGCAAGTGGACGCTAGCTGGCAATGCCGCCAGCGCCAATGGAACCGCGGCTGGCACCGGAGCCACGCGTGAGGGAGCCGAGTCGTAGTATGGCGGAGACGGTAGAGAGACTCGTGACCAATGAGACGCCGCTGCCTTTGGGGGCTTATCCCAAGCTCGTCACCAGGGACATGGACGTGGCGGGAATCGACCAGATCGAGGTCTATCGCGCGCACGGTGGCTACACGGCGCTGGCCAAGGCGCTCGGCCAGCTCCAGCCGGACGACCTGGTTGAGGAGGTCAAGCGCTCCGGGCTGCGCGGACGCGGCGGCGCGGGATTCGCGACCGGCCTGAAGTGGAGCTTTCTGCCCAAGGAGAGTGCCAGGCCGCGCTATCTCTGCGTCAACTGTGACGAGAGCGAGCCGGGCACTTTCAAGGACCGCATGATCATGGAGCTCAATCCACATCTGCTGGTGGAGGGCACGATCATCGCGGCGTATGCGACCAAGGTGCACCACGCCTTTCTCTACATCCGTGGCGAGCTGCCGTTCGCCATGCGCCAGGTGGAGCGCGCGGTGCACGCGGCGCGCGCGGCGGGCCTGATCGGCACAGACATCCTGGGCAGCGGCTTCGACCTAGAGATCACCATCTCGCGCGGGGCCGGTGCCTACATCTGCGGCGAAGAGAGCGCGCTGATGGAGTCGCTGGAGGGCAAGCGCGGCTATCCACGCCTGAAGCCGCCGTTCCCGGCGGTGGTCGGCCTGTACGGTGGCCCGACGGTGATCAACAACACGGAGACGATCGCCACGCTGCCCCGCATCGTCGAGCTAGGGGCTGAGACCTACGCCGCGTACGGCACCGAGAAGAGCAAAGGCACGCGCATCTACTGCCTCAGCGGGCACGTGAACCGGCCCGGCAACTATGAGCTGCCGCTGGGCACGCCGCTGCGCACGCTGATCGAAGACTTCGGCGGCGGCGTGCGCGGGGGCAAGCGGCTCAAGGCGGTCATCCCCGGCGGCTCCTCCACGCCGTTCCTGACGGCGGAGCACCTGGATGTGCCGCTGGACTACGAGGCGGTGCTGGCGGCGGGATCGATGCTGGGCTCGGGCGGCGTGATCGTGCTGGATGAAGACACCTGCATCGTCGGTGCGGTGCTGCGCATGACCGAGTTCTACCGCGACGAATCCTGCGGCAAGTGCACACCCTGTCGCGAGGGTACGTTCTGGCTGGTGCAGCTGTTGGAGCGGCTCGAAGAGGGGCACGGTAGGGAGAGCGACCTGGATCTGCTCAACGACATCTGCGACAACATCGCCGGCAAGTCGTTCTGCCCGCTGGGCGACGCGGCAACCTCGTGCATCGTGAGCAGCATCAAGCTCTTCCGCGACGAATACCTGCACCACGTGCGGGCGCACGCCTGCCTCGTGGGGCCAAAGGCGAGCCGCACGGACGCCACGCTGGAGAAGTTGGCGCATCATGGCTGAGCAAGACCTCGTGAACCTGACGATAGATGGGCGACCGGTGAGCGTGCCGCCTGGCACGCTGATCTGGGCGGCGGCGCAGAAGCTGGGCATCGAGGTGCCGATCTACTGCTACCACCCCAAGATGGAGCCGCTCGGGGCGTGCCGCATGTGCTTCGTGGCCGTCGAGAAAATGCCCAAGCTCGCCACCGCGTGCACCACGGTGGTGAGCGAGGGCATGGTGGTGCGCACCGACACCCCACAGGTCAAGAAGGGGCGGCAGGGCACGCTCGAATTCTTGCTCATCAACCATCCGCTGGACTGCCCCATCTGCGACAAGGGCGGCGAGTGCGACCTGCAAGACTTCACCCTGCGCCACGGCCCCGGCGCCAGCCGCTTCGACCTCAACAAGCGGCACTATCAGAAGCCCATCCCGGTCAGCGAGAATATCCTGCTGGACCGCGAGCGCTGCATTTCCTGCCAGCGCTGCGTGCGCTTTTGCCAGACGGTGGCGCAGGAGAACGGCCTCATCATGGACCAGCGCGGCTTCCGCACCGAGGTGGCTGTCGATCCAGACGCGCCGTTCGACTCGATCTTTTCCGGCAACGTGGTGGAGATGTGCCCGGTCGGCGCGCTCACTGCGAAGAGCTTTCGCTTCGTGTCGCGCCCGTGGGAGCTGCGCAAGACGCCAAGCGTCTGCGGGAACTGCTCCGTTGGCTGCAACGTGCGCGTAGACGTGCGTGTGGACAAGGTGCAGCGCCAGTACTCGCGCACCAACGACGCCATCGACGACGGCTGGCTGTGCGACCGCGGCCGCTGGGACTTCGCGGCTGTGAATAGCGCGGAGCGCCTGCACACGCCGCTGGTGCGCCGTAACGGGCTGCTGCTGCCCACGTCGTGGGACGATGCGCTCGCGCTCGTGGCCTCGCGGCTACGTGCGGTCGCCCAGCGCGAAGGCCCAGGCGCGATCGGCGGCATCGGCTCGACCCATACGACCAACGAAGAGGCGTACCTCTTCCAGAAGCTGCTGCGCGCCGGATTGGGCACCAACAACATCGATCACCATCACGGGCGCTTCCCCGCCAGCGCGCACGACACGCTGCCCTGGGCCTGGACCGACTCGATCGCCGGGCTGGAGCAGGCTTCGCACATCGTGCTGCTCGGCGCGGACCCGTATCAGCGTCAGCCGATCGTGGATCTGCGCATCCGCAAGGCGATCCGTGCCGGCGCCCACGTGTACATCCTCTCGCCAGAGGCGAATCGGCTGGACCGGCTGGCCGCGGGTGTGCTGCGCTACCCAGCTGGCCAGACGGCGACCGTCGCCCGCGCGCTGCTCAACATCGTGTTGACTGAGCGGCTCACCCGGGGGGCGTATGCCGACAACCGCCGCGTCCCCC
>Ga0209647_1001078_pt1 | contig 24041 bp, 26 predicted proteins | sample GraSoi_2013_60cm_FD_185827 | JGI IMG/M metagenome (GOLD analysis project Ga0209647, IMG submission 185827) | Grasslands soil microbial communities from the Angelo Coastal Reserve, California, USA - Sample 9_17_2013_60cm (SPAdes) (version 2) | ecosystem: Environmental > Terrestrial > Soil >... | reverse complement strand
TCTGCGCGCCCGGCGCGAGCTGCGCGCGCTTGCCGTCGAGCTCGACGACGCCGCCTTCGACGTGGCGCATCTTGGCGCGCTGCGCGTCGCTCGGAATCGGGCGCATCTGCGCCGCCGCGGCACTTGCGAATAACACGGCGATCAGCCAGCCAGCTCTCATATGGGCGACGCGATCAAGGGAAATGGTGGCGAATCAGGGACTCGAACCCCGGACACACGGATTATGATTCCGCTGCTCTAACCAGCTGAGCTAATTCGCCACGTCAAGGGACGGCATTATAAGCCCGCAGCCGTACGATCTCGCCGTCGTCGGCGGCGGCCCGGTCGGCGCGAGCCTGGTGCGGGCGCTGCCGGGGCTTGCGGTCGCGCTCATCGCGCCGACACCGGATCAAGCGCCGAGCGCGGGCTTCGATCCGCGCGTCTACGCGCTCAGTCCCGGCAACGTCGATTTCCTGCGGTGCTTGCGCGTCTGGGATGCGCTGCCGGCCGAGCGCCTCGCGCCGGTGTACGCGATGCGTATCTATGGCGACGATGGGCGCGCGGCACTGGAGTTCGATGCCTTGCAGGCCGGCGCCGCCGAGCTCGCCTGGATCGTCGAGGACAGCGAGCTGCAGCGCGCGCTCTGGTCGGGTTTGAGCGCGCTGCCGCAGCGCTGCGAGCGCCTGACAGTTGATGCGCAGCAGGCGGTCATCACGTTCACCGACGCGACGGCAATCGCGGCGCGGCTGGTGGTCGGTGCCGATGGCGCAAATTCGTTCGTGCGCAATGCAGCGGGCATCGCCGCGCGCGAGCGCGATTACCGGCACGCGGCGCTGGTGGCCAATTTCCGCTGCGAGAAACCGCATCGCAACGTGGCGTATCAGTGGTTCCAGGGCGGGCCGGTGCTCGCTTTGCTGCCACTACCCGGCGAGCAGGTGTCGATCGTGTGGTCTTTGCCGGCCGCCGATGCGCAGCGCATCGCCGCCCTCGATGCAGAAGCGCTCGCCGCCGAAGTCGAGCAAGCATCGCACGGCGTGCTCGGCGCGCTGGCGCTTGCATCCGCCGTGCGCAGTTTTCCGCTGCGCCGGATTGCGGCGCGCAAGCTGGTGGCGCCGCGCGTGGCCTTGGCGGGCGACGCAGCGCACGCGATCCATCCGCTCGCCGGACAGGGACTCAATCTCGGCTTGCAGGATGCGCGCGTGCTCGCGGAAATCATCGCTGGCCGCGAGCCGGGGCGCGATCCCGGCGACTACCGGCTGCTGCGGCGTTATGAGCGGCGGCGCGCAGAGCCTATACTGGCCATGGATGCAGTGGTTGCCGGCCTGTTCGCGCTCTACGGCGCACGCGGCGGCTTCGCAGGCGGGCTGCGCAACGCAGGATTGAACCTCACCGACCGGCTGCCGGTCCTAAAGAACGTTCTCATGCGACAGGCGATGCGCTAATGATGATCCGCTCCCTAACGACGGCTGCCGTGCTCGCATTCGTCGCTACCGCGACGCTGGCCGACGAAGCGACGATCCGCAAGGTGGTCGAAGCCAAGCTCGCCGGCGCGAAAGTCGAGGGCGTGCAGCCCGGGCCGCTCGGCCTGTTCGAGGTGCGCTTCCGCGGTGCCTCGGGACAGCGCATCGTCTACACCGACGCCAACGCCACCCATATCTTCCTCGGCAAGATCTACGACGCCCAGAACGACCGCGACCTCACCGAGGAGCGCCTGCGCAAGCTGAACGCGATCAAGTTCGAGCAGCTGCCGCTCGACCAGGCGGTCAAGATCCAGCGCGGCAACGGCAAGCGCGTGCTCGCGATGTTCTCCGATCCGTATTGCCCGGCCTGCAAGCAGTTCGAGCAGACGCTGCAGCAGGTCGACGACATCACGATCTACGTGTTCATGTTCCCGGTGATCCGCCCGGAGCTCGCCGAGCAGTCGAAGGCGGTATGGTGCTCGCCCGATCGCGCCAAGGCCTGGCTCGATGTCGCGCTGCGCGGCAAGCCGCCGACGGCGAAGCCGAGCTGCGCCACGCCGCTCGAGAAGAACCTCGAGCTCGGGCGCAGCCTCGGCGTCAACAGCACGCCGACGCTGGTGCTCGCGAGCGGCGAGCGTGTCACCGGCGCGCTCAGCAAGTCCGACCTCACCGACCTGCTCGACGCGCGCTAGTCGGTCCGCGGCAGCGCCTCGCCGCGCGGCCACAGCAGCCACAGGCGCGCGTTCTGCCGCATGCGCCCGGCGCTGACTCCAGCCTGCTCTCCGGTACCCCAGAAGAAATCGGCACGCACCACGCCGCGGATCGCGCCGCCGGTGTCGTGCGCTGCGGCGAGTCGCAGCAGCGGCTCGTCCGAAAGTGGAAAGGTCGTGGCGAGAAATACCGGCGCGCCGAGCGGGATGAAGCGCCGATCCACGGCGAGGCTGTACTGCGGCACCAGCGGCACGCCGAGCGCGCCGACCGGGCCTCGCGGATCGGTCGATTCGCGGAAGAACACGTAGCTCGCGTTGACGTTGAGCGCGTCCTGCAGTTTCGCCGGGTTGGCCGCCGCCCAGGCCTTGATGCCCTGCATCGAGGCCTCCTCGAGCTTGAGCTCGCCGCGTTCCACGAGATTGCGGCCAAGCGAGCGGTACGGGTGGCCGTTCTGCTCGGCGTAGCCCAGGCGAATGCGCTCGCCGCGCTCGAGCTCGAGCTGGCCCGAGCCCTGGATCTGCAGGAAGAAAAGCTCTACCGGATCGGCCGTCCAGCCAATCACCGGCGCGCGGAAGCCTTCGCCGCGCGACTCGATCTCGGCGCGGCTGTAGTACGGCACCACGCGCTTGCCTTCCACGCGGCCGCGCAGGCGAAGATTGCGCACCTCCGGCGCCACCGCAGCGAGATCGACGACCACCAGATCGTCGGGCACGCCGAAGATCGGAAAGCGATTGGCGCTATCGCGCGTCCGGCTGCCGCGCAGGATCGGCTCGTAGTAGCCGGTGACGAGTCCCGTGTCGCCGCTCTCCGTGCTCGAGAGCGCGAACGGCGTGAACGTGCTCTCGAAAAAGCGGCGCGCACCGGCCTCGTCGCCGATCGTAATGGTGGTTGCGATCGCACAGGCGTTGATCATTGCCCCAGAAGCACGCGGGCAGCCGGCGACAAAGGCGCGCAGGCTCGGCTCGAGGTTGGTGCTATCCCAGCCCGGCAGCGCGGCAAAGGAGGTTTCTACGTACTGCGCCCGCTCCGGCGCCGGCACCGGTTTGGGCGGCGGGCAGACGGGGCAGGGCTTCTCCGGCCTCATGTCGCCCATCGGCGCACACCCGGCGCTCAGTAGAATCAGAAGCCAAACCAACCGCGCCATGTGGATCGTCTATCTCGAAATGGCTCTAGCGCTCGCGCTGGCGGCGTTCATCATCTGGTTCACCTGGCCGCGCAAGAAAAAATAATCAGTGCAGGACGCGCGGGATCGAGAGCGTGAACTCCGGGATCGCTGCTTCGAAGCGCGTGCCGTCCTCCGCCACCATCTGGTAGCTGCCGCGCATCGTGCCCACCGGCGTCGCGATCGAAGCGCCGCTGGTGTACTCGTAGCTCTCGCCGGGCTGCAGCAGCGGCTGCGCGCCGACCACGCCAAGGCCGCGCACTTCCTGCACCAGGCCTTGCGAGTCGGTGATGATCCAGTGCCGGCTGATGAGCTGCGCGGCGACGCTGCCGGCGTTGCGGATGGTGATGGTGTAGGCGAACACGTAGCGGCTGTTGGCCTCGTCGGACTGGTCGGCTAGATATTGCGTCTGCGCGGCTACGGCGACGTCGTATTGTTTTTCCTGCGCCATGGGCCGCATTGTAAACTCCGGCGCTGATGGCGTTTCGCATAGCTCCCAGCATCCTTTCGGCCGACTTCGCGCGCCTCGGCGACGAAGTGAAGGCGGTGGCGCGCGCCGGCGCCGACCTGATTCACTTCGACGTGATGGACAACCATTACGTGCCGAATCTCACCGTCGGCCCGGTGGTGTGCGCCGCGCTGCGGCCGCATGTCGAGCTGCCGCTCGACGTGCACCTGATGGTGACCCCGGTCGATGGGCTGGTGCCGGAGTTCGCCAAGGCGGGCGCGAACATCATCAGCTTCCATCCCGAGGCCACGCTGCACGTCGACCGCACCATCGCGCTCATCCAGCAGCACGGCTGCAAGGCCGGCCTGGTGCTCAACCCGGCGACGCCGCTCTCCTATCTCGACTACACGCTGGAAAAGCTCGACCTGGTGCTCCTGATGTCGGTCAATCCGGGCTTCGGCGGCCAGCAGTTCATCAAGTCGGTGCTGCCAAAGATCACCGAAGTGCGCCGTCGTATTACTGCCTTGGGGAAGCCGATCTGGCTCGAGGTCGACGGCGGCGTGAAGACCGACAACATCGCCGAGATCGCGCGCGCGGGCGCCGACACCTTCGTCGCCGGCTCGGCCATCTTCGGCTCGAAGGACTATGCGGCGACCATTCGCGGAATGCGCGAGCGCCTCGCCGTGCTATAGTCTTTGCGTGTCGCACCTCCGCGTACATTTCTTCGTAAGTCCCAGCTGGCGCCGCTGGCGCCGCTAATCCCCCACGCGTCGCCGCGCGGCTCGGCGATGCGCTAATCCAGGCCGCAACCGCAGTTCCCCGAATCTGAAGACGGAGTAGTCCGTGATTCAGGCCGAGTTCGACAGACTCGCAGCCCAAGGCTTTACCCGCATTCCGGTGCTCGCCGAGGCGCGCGCCGATCTCTACACGCCCCTTGCGGTGTACATCAAGCTCGCCGGCGGTCCTTACAGCTATTTGCTGGAGTCGGTGGTCGGCGGCGAGCGCTTCGGACGTTATTCGTTCATCGGGCTCGCGTGTGCGGAGCGCATCGAAGCGCGCGGGCGCCGCGTGCGGCGGCTGCTGCGCGATGCGCGCGGCGGCGACGCCTGCCTGGAAGAGCTCGACGCCGATCCGTTCGAATACGTGCGCACCTGGCTGAAGCGCGAGCGCACCGCGCCATTGCCGGACCGATTGCGCTTCGGCGGCGGCCTGGTCGGCTATTTTGGCTACGAGGCGGCGCGCCACATCGAGCCGCGCGCGCTAGGCCCGGACAAACCGGATGCGCTCGGCACGCCCGATGTGCTGCTGCTGGTGTCCGACGAGCTCGCGGTGGTGGACAACGTGCTGGGCAAGCTCTATCTCGTCGTGTATGCCGATCCACGGCAGCCGCAGGCGTTCGCCAGGGCGTGCGAGCGGCTCGAAGGCCTGCGCCACCGGCTGGCGAGCCCGCTGCCGGAGGCGCTGGTGCTCGCCCACCCGGCGATCGAGCCGCCGGCGAGCGCAACGCTCGAGCGCACGTTCACCGAGGGCGCATTCCTCGACGCCGTGCGCCGCTGCAAGGACTACATCCTGGCGGGCGAGCTGATGCAGGTGCAGATCTCGCAGCGCAGCTCGCGTAGGTTTGAGGCCAGCGCGCTGTCGCTCTACCGGGCGCTGCGCGGGGTGAATCCCTCGCCGTATATGTATTACTTCGATTTTGCCGATCACCACGTTGTCGGCGCCTCGCCGGAAATCCTCGTGCGGCTCGCCGGCGACGCGATCACGGTACGGCCGATCGCCGGCACGCGGCCGCGCGGGGCGACGCCGGCGGAGGATGCGGCTCGCGCCGAGGAGCTGCTCAACGATCCGAAGGAGCGTGCCGAGCACGTGATGCTGATCGATCTCGGGCGCAACGACGTAGGCCGTGTCGCGGCCGCGGGCAGCGTGAAGGTGACCGAGCAGATGGTGGTCGAGCGCTACTCGCACGTCATGCACATCGTCTCGAACGTCGAAGCGCGCAGCGCGCCGGGCCGCGACGCCATCGATGTACTCAAGGCGACCTTTCCCGCCGGGACGGTCACCGGGGCGCCGAAAGTGCGCGCGATGCAGCTAATCGACGAATTCGAGCCGGTGAAGCGCGGCATCTACAGCGGCGCAGTGGGCTACCTCGGCTTCAACGGCGACATGGACGTCGCGATTGCCATCCGCACGGCGGTGGTGAAAGCAGGGCAGCTGCACGTGCAGGCCGCAGCCGGGATCGTCGCCGATTCCGATCCGCAGTCGGAATGGCAGGAGACCCAGCACAAAGCGCGCGCTTTGCTGCGTGCTGCAGACGTCGCAGCGAGCGAGACGGGATAGAGCATGCTCTTGATGATCGACAACTACGATTCCTTCACCTACAACCTGGTGCAGTACTTCGCCGAGCTCGGCCAGGAGGTCGCCGTTTTCCGCAATGACGAGCTCAGCGTCGACCAGGCTGTTGCGCTCGCGCCGCGCGCCGTCGTCATCTCGCCGGGACCCAGCGCGCCGGACCGGGCGGGGATTTCGCTCGCACTGATCGAGCGCCTTGCCGGTCGCGTGCCCATCCTCGGCGTCTGCCTTGGGCACCAGGCGATCGGGCAGGTGTTCGGGGGCAAGGTGGTGCGCGCGAAGCGCGTGATGCACGGCAAGGTGTCGCGCGTGCGGCATGACGGCGAAGGCGTGTTTCGCGCTTTGCCGGCCGAGTTCAGCGCGACGCGCTATCACTCGCTGGCGGTCGAGCGCGAGTCCTTGCCGACATGCCTGAAAGTCACAGCCGAATCGGAAGACGGCGAGATCATGGGCTTGCGGCACAAGAGCCTCGCCGTGGAAGGCGTGCAGTTCCATCCCGAGGCGCTGCTCACCGAGCACGGCCACAAAATGCTGCAGAATTTCATCCAGGGAGCCCAGAGGGAGAAATGAGCATGAAGCAGATCACGATTGCCGAAGCGATCCAGCGCACCGTGGAGCACCGCGAGGTGTTCCACGACGAGATGCTGCACATCATGCGGCAGATCATGCGCGGCGAGCTCAGCCAGGCGCAGATCGCCGGGTTCATCATGGGCTTGCGGGTCAAGAAGGAAACCATCGGCGAGATCGCCGCCGCCGCGCAGGTGATGCGCGAGCTCGCGACGCCGGTCGAGGTCGCGGACGATCGTCACCTCGTCGATACCTGCGGCACCGGCGGCGATGGCGCGCACACCTTCAACGTCTCGACCTGCGCCGCGTTCGTCGCAGCCGCGGCCGGCGCGAAGGTGGCGAAGCACATGGGGCGCTCGGTGTCGTCTTCCTCCGGCAGCGCCGAGGTGCTGGAAGCGCTCGGCGCGCAGACCCATCTGACGCCCAAGCAAACCGGTGAAGCGCTCGAGAAGCTCGGCATCGGCTTCATGTTCGCGCCGGCGCACCACGCCGCGATGAAGCATGCGGCGCCGGTGCGCAAGGATCTCGGCGTGCGCACAATCTTCAACATCCTCGGACCGCTCACCAATCCGGCCGGAGCCAAGAACCAGGTGATGGGGGTGTTCCATGCCGACCTCGTCGGCATCCAGGTGCGGGTGCTGCAGCGCCTTGGCGCGAAGCACGTGATGGTGGTCTACGGCATCGACGGCCTGGACGAGATTTCGGTTTCGGCGGAAACCCTGGTGGGCGAGCTCGCCGGCGGCGAGATCAGCGAATACACGCTGCATCCGTCGCACTTCGGCCTCGAGCTCTACGACCGGCGCGCGATCCAGGTCGCCACTGTCGAGGAGTCGAAGGCGATGATCCAGGCGGTGCTCGACAACCAGCCGGGCCCCGCGCACAACATCGTCGCCATGAACGCCGGTGCCGCGATCTATGTCGCCGGCGTCGCCAAGACCATGAAGGCGGGCGTCGAGCGCGCCAGCCAGGCGATCAAGAGCGGCGCGGCGAAACAGAAGCTCGAGGAATTCATCGCGTTCACGAAGCAGCTCAAGCGGTGAGCGTGCTCCAGCGCATTCTGGAAGTGAAACGCGGCGAGATCGCAGCCGCGAAGCAGCACTCGCCCCTTTCAAGTATCGAGAATCGCGCACACGCGGCGCCGCCAGTGCGCGATTTCGTCGCCGCGCTGCGTGCGCGTAAGCCTGCGGTCATCGCGGAGATAAAGAAAGCCAGCCCATCGCGCGGCGTGCTGCGCGCGGACTTCGACCCCGCGGCGATCGCGCAGAGCTATGAGAAAGCCGGCGCCGCTTGCATCTCGGTGCTCACCGACCGGCAGTTCTTCCAGGGCGATGCCGCGCATCTCGCGGCGGCGCGCGCGGCATGCGCGCTGCCGATCCTGCGCAAGGATTTCGTCATCGAGCCTTACCAGGTGCTCGAATCGCGGGCGTTCGGCGCCGATTGCATCCTGCTGATCGCCGCGTGCCTGACCAAAGACCAGATGATCGAGCTCGAGCGCCTGGCGGCGAGCCTCGCCATGGCAGTTTTGGTCGAAGTCCACGACGCCACGGAGCTCGAGGCTGCCCTCGCGCTGCGCACGCCGCTCATCGGCGTCAACAATCGCAACCTCAAAACCTTCGAGACCCGGCTCGAGACGACGCTCGAGCTCCTGCCGCGTATCCCGCCGTCCCGCCTCGTCGTTACCGAGAGCGGGATCCTCGCCGCGGCGGACGTCTCGCGCATGCGAAGCGCCGGCGTGAATACCTTTCTCGTCGGCGAGGCATTCATGCGTTCCCCCGATCCTGGGGCGGCTTTAGCGGGCCTATTCCAGCCGTAACCCTCTGCTGCGCTGCAGCAAATGTTGTTGGGTATTTGCAACGTCTAGAGTGATTTAGGGCGGAAAGCGGAGCCGGTTTCTTGGTTGCCGAATATGCAATTCGGCACACTGCCTTGGACTTCTCGACTGAGGGGTTGGCGGGGGGCGCCCATCGGCGCAGCACCGTCTGGTTTAAACCAGAGAGGAGTAAGCATGCAAAAGAAACTTTTAACCATGGCAGTTGCAGGCGCATTGGCCGGGCCCGGCCTCGCGCTCGCGCAGTCCAGCGTGGAAGTGTACGGAACCGTGTATCCGACGTTCGGCCTTGCGAAATACGGCGAAGGCTTCACGGCGCGCAGCTTCCGCGCTCCGGCGGCCGCGGGTGGCGCACCGACCGCGGCGACCAGCACGCAAGCTGTCCCGGTTCCTTCGATGTCGAAGGCGGATGTGCAGGCGCCATCGTCGAACTTTGGCGTACGCGGCAGGGAAGGTCTCGGCGGCGGTTTGACCGCGTGGTTCCAGATCGAGCAGAACGCACCGCTCGAGCGTGAAGCCACCCAGTCAGTTACGGTGGCATCGCGGAACTCGGCGGCCGGCATTCAAGGCAGCTTCGGAAACGTCTTCGTCGGTCAGTGGACGACACCCTGGGCGGATATGGATTCGCTCTGGGCCGTCGGCCAAGTCTCGGTGTTTGGTCCGGTGACTTCGCTCATCGGTCGCCGCGAGTCGACCGGCACGTCGCCCAATCCGGCCGCTGCGGCAAACCTGGCGTGCACGACCAGCCAGATTCCACCGGGCGGTTTTGGAGTTCCGGCAGCGGGCACGAACCAGTGCGACGCGGTCGTCGGTGGCGGTGGCGTTGGGCATCCATTCTGGCGTCGCGCCTCGGACATGATTCGCTATACGTCACCCGCCTTCGGTGGCGCGCAGCTCGACTTCATGTGGCAGATACCGGAGCTCAAGACCGTCGGCGTCACGGACTCCGCCGGCGCCGTATCGTCGGTGAACGCGACTCCGCAAATGTGGTCGACCACCGTCAAGTGGACCGGCATGGGTGGCAGGGCCCGCGTGGGTGTTGCGATCGATCGGCATAAGGACTTCACGACGATCGGCGAGACCGACAACGGCTGGGCGCTCAAAGGTGGCTTCAACTTCGGCGTTGCGGATGTTGGCGTCGCCTACGAGAACATGACCTACAAGTGCGGCGCGCAGCCCTTTAACATTAACGCCGCTAGTTCCGCCACCGCCATCCAATCCGGTGTGGCGGGCACGGGTCAAACCTTCGCCGCGCTCTGCAGCGGACCTGGCGACGTCAAGTCGAAGGGCTATGCCATTGCCCTGTCCGTTCCCGTCGGCTTGGGCGCGATCAAGGCGTCCTATGCCAAGGTGAAGGACATGGAGGGCGCGATTTTCGTCGGCGAGACCGGCGCCAAGCAGTGGCTCTTCGGTTATGAGCACCGCTTCTCGAAGCGCACCAGCCTCGGTATCGAGTACGCGAAGATCGACAACAACAGAAACGCGCAGTTCACGTGGACCGGAATGCCGCCCAACCAGTTGGGCACAGGTACTTCGAACACCCCAGTATTGGGTTCGGACGTATCTTGGACGTTCGTCAGCATGACGCACCGGTTCTAAAAGCAGGACAGGGAGGAAGAAGCGGGCGCCTACGGGCGCCCGTTTTTTTTCTGCTAGGCTCGAGCGATGGACCGCCTGATCAGCGAATTGGACCGCGCCTTGCGAGCCGTGTCGGGCGTGGCGAATGCCGCGCGCCATTCACCGGCCGGGGACCAGCCCGAAGCCGAGCTCGATCCCGGGGCGCGGGCGCATGCGGCGGCCCTGATGCGCGTGAATCATGTCGGGGAGATCTGCGCACAGGCGCTCTACCAGGGGCAATCGCTGACGGCGCGCAATCCCGAGGTGAAAGCTGCGCTGGAGCAGGCCGCGCGCGAGGAGCAGGACCATCTCGCGTGGAGTGCCGATCGCGTGCGCGAGCTCGGCGGCCGTCTGAGCCTCCTCAATCCGTTCTGGTATGCCGGCTCCTTTGCCATCGGCGCGCTCGCTGGCGCCCTGGGCGATCGCTGGAACCTTGCATTTCTCGCCGAGACCGAGCGTCAGGTCGAGCAGCACCTCACCGGCCACCTCGGTGAATTGCCTGAAGCTGACACCCGCACTCGCGCGGTGGTCGAAGCGATGCGCTCCGATGAAGCGAAGCACGGCACGACCGCGCTCGAGCTCGGCGCCGCGCAGCTGCCGGAGCCGGTGCGGCGCGCTATGCAGCTCGCCTCGAAAGTCATGACGACGGTTGCCTATCGCGTCTGAGCGTGGACGACTTATCGCAATTGCGCGGGCGCATGGCGGCGGGCGGTGCCGACCTTATGGAAGGTATCGAGCGGATCACAGCCGCCGCGAGCGACGGTAGCAGCGAAGCGCTTTATCTCATGGCGCTGCTCGTGGCATCCGGGATCGGTGTGCCACAGGACCTCGGGGCATCGCTGCAACACTTGCAGCGCGCGGCAGAAGCCGGCCATCGCCAGGCGCAAACCGACCTTGCTGCACTCGTCGGCAATTGGCGGCTGGTTGGCGAAATTGCCGCCGGCAAGCTGCAGCGGCCCGAAAGCTGGGATCGGCTGCGCGCCGCGGTCGATATCGCGGGATGGCTGCGCGTTCCGGAGGGCCGCATCTTCTCGGAAGAGCCGCGCATTGCCGCGGTCAAGCAATATGTTTCGCCGCCGATTTGTGAGTGGCTGATCCGCTTGGGCCGGCCGCACTTGGAGGCGGCGGAGATCTACGACAGCGAAAGCGGCGCTCTGCGCGGCGATAGTAGCCGCACCAATAGCGCAGCGCCGCTCGGCCTGGAGCAGATCGACATGGTCGTCGCGTTCGTACGCGCGCGCATTTCAACGCTGGCGAACGTCTCGATAGAAGGTCTCGAGACCAGCCAGGTGCTGCACTACCAGGTCGGGCAGGAATTCGCCGCACATTGCGACTATCTCGATGTGAACAACCCGGGTCATGCGCGGGATGTGGCCATGCGCGGTCAGCGCGCGCTGACGGTGCTGATCTACCTCAACGACGACTATTCGGGCGGCGACACCGCCTTTCCGATGCTCGGCCGCAGCTTCAAGGGCCGCAAGGGCGACGCGCTCATCTTCTGGAATCTGGCGCAGGACGGCGCGCCCGACGGCCGCACGCTCCACATCGGCACGGCACCGACCCACGGCGAGAAGTGGCTGTTCTCGCAGTGGATCCGCATCCCCGCGAGCTAGTCCTCGACCAGCGCGAAGTCCTTGGTGATCTCGGCGGTCTTGCCGAGCATGATCGAAGCCGAGCAGTACTTCTCGTGCGACAGGCGGATCGCCTGCTCCACCAGGTTGCGCTTCAAGCCGCGGCCGCGCACCACGAAATGCATGTGGATCTTGGTGAACACCTTCGGATCGGTCGGCGCCCGTTCGGAAGTGACCTGCACTTCGCAGCCGCGCACGTCCTGGCCGTTCTTTTTCAGGATCACGACTACGTCATAGGCAGTGCAACCGCCGGTGCCAACGAGGACCATTTCCATCGGTCGCGGCGCCAGGTTGCGGCCGCCGCCGTCGGGGGCGCCGTCCATGGCGACGACGTGGTTGCTTCCGGTTTCGGCGAGAAACGTCATTCCCTCGCCGCTCCAGCGTACGGTGCAGTCCATGGCATCCTTTGTTTTCAGGGTTGGTGCTTCGCAATAGCGAGATTTTTGTGTAGAATCCGCGGCTTTCCGTAATTCTGCTTATGAAAACCTATACCGCCAAGGTGGGCGAAGTCGAGCAGGGCTGGTTCGTCGTCGACGCCCAGAACAAAGTGCTCGGGCGCCTCGCCGTCCAGATCGCTTCGCGCCTGCGCGGCAAGCACAAGCCTGAGTACACGCCGCACATCGATACCGGCGACTACATCGTAGTGGTGAACGCGGCCAAGCTGCGGGTCACCGGCCGCAAGGCCGAGCGCAAGACGTATTACCGGCATAGCGGGTATCCCGGCGGACTGCGCGAAACCAGCTTCGCCAAGCTACAGGCTGCGCATCCCGAGCGCGTGCTGGAGAAGGCGGTGAAAGGCATGCTGCCCAAAGGCCCGCTCGGCTACGCGATGCTGCGCAAGCTCAAGGTTTACGCCGGCGGCCAGCATCCGCATTCGGCACAACAGCCCAAGAATCTGGAGATCTGATGGTCGGCGATTATTACTACGGCACCGGGCGGCGCAAGAGCGCCGTGGCCCGCGTATTCCTGAAGCCCGGCAAGGGCGCGTTCGTGGTGAACGGCAAGCCGGTGGATACGTTCTTCGGCCGCGAGACCGGCCGCATGGTGGTGCGCCAGCCGCTCGAGCTGACCAAGAACCTGTCCGGTTTTGACATCCTGGTGAACGTCTACGGCGGCGGCGAGAGCGGCCAGGCCGGCGCCGTGCGCCATGGCATAACGCGCGCGTTGATCGAGTATGATGCAGCACTGAAACCTACGCTCAGCGCCGCGGGTCTGGTGACGCGCGACGCGCGAGAGGTCGAGCGAAAGAAAGTGGGACTGCACAAAGCGAGGCGGCGCAAGCAGTACTCGAAGCGTTGATCGGAGTAGCCGCGGGAAGTACCGCGGAAAATCAAAAGCCGCCTCCGGGCGGCTTTTTTGTTTTTGGGGTGCGCAGATGGTGATCAAGGCGGGCATTGTTGGTGGCACGGGCTACACGGGCGTCGAGCTCCTGCGGCTGCTGGTCCAGCACCCCGACGTGCGGCTGCAGGCGATCACCTCGCGCAAGGAAGCCGGCACGGCGGTGGCGGCGATGTTTCCGGGCCTGCGCGGTCATGTCGACCTTGCATTTACCACCCCGGATGCGAAGGGCTTGCGCGGCTGCGATGTCGTGTTCTTCGCCACGCCGAACGGCGTGGCCATGAACGAGGCGCGCGCGGTGCTCGACGCGGGCGCGCGCATCGTCGATCTCTCGGCCGACTTCCGCATCCGCGACGTCGCGGAATGGGAGCGCTGGTACAAGATGAAGCACGGCGCGCCGGAGCTGGTGCGCGAGGCGGTTTACGGGCTGTGCGAAGTCAACCGCGAAGCGGTCCGCGGCGCGCGCCTGGTGGCGAACCCGGGCTGCTATCCGACCGCGATCCAGCTCGGCTTCCTGCCGCTCGTCGAGAGCGGCGCGGTCGACAGCGAGCACCTGATCGCCGACGCCAAGTCCGGCGTCAGCGGTGCCGGCCGCAAGGCCGAGCTCGCGCTCAGCTTCGCCGAAGCGGCAGACAATTTTGCCGCGTACAACGTGCCCGGCCATCGGCACTGGCCCGAAATCCGCCAGGGGCTCGCGCAGGCGGCAAAGCGCGAGGTCGGCCTGGTGTTCGTGCCGCACCTGACGCCGATGATCCGCGGCATTCATGCCACGCTCTATGCGCGCGTCACGCGCGAAGTGGATTTCCAGGCGCTGTATGAAAAGCGCTACGAGCGCGAGCCCTTCGTCGACGTGATGCCCGCCGGCAGCCATCCGGATACACGCTCGGTGCGTGCCGCGAATGTCTGTCGCATCGCGCTGCACCGGCCGCCCGAGAGCTCGCAGAAATCGCAGACGCTCGTCGTGCTTGCCGTAATCGACAACCTCGTCAAGGGCGCCGCGGGGCAGGCGGTGCAGAACATGAATCTCATGTTCGGCCTCCCCGAAGGGCGCGCGCTCGGCCATCCGCCCGTAGTCCCGTAATGCGCGACATCTCCGGAAGATGGCTGAAGGTCCGGCAGCGCTTCGGCATCGCGGCGCCGCACGTCGCGGTGCATTCGCACATGCCGTGGTACTGGCGCTGGCTCGGCCTCGCCGCGCTGCTCGCCGTCTCGGCCGCCGCCGCGACGTGGATCTACGATGCCGGCCGGCGCTTCGCCGGCTTCGACCAGAGCGAGGTGCAGGGCGAGCTGGCCGTCGCCAAGCACGACCTGGCCGCGGCGCAATCCGAGCTCGAGCGGCTGCGCGCCATCGCCAACGCGGCGGAGAGCCGCCTGTCCATCGAGCGCACGGCGCAGCAAAAGCTCGCGCAGCAGATCCGTACGCTGGAGCAGGAGAACGCGCGCGCGAGAGAGGAGCTCGCGACCTTCGAAAGCATGCTCTCGTCGGAAGCGCGCAGCGGCAACACGCTTTCGATCTACCGCTTCAAGGTCGAGCCCGACGTGCTGCCCGGCGAATACCGCTACCACCTGCTGCTCGTCACCCCGCGCGCGCGGCGCGAGCGCGAGTTCAATGGCCGGCTCGAGCTGGTGGTCAATCTGACGGACCGCGGCCAGAATGCTATGATGAGCTTCCCGGAGCCTGGAGACGCAGGGGCGTCGGAGTTCCGGTTGGCATTCAAGTACTTCCGCCGCGTGGAAGGCACTTTCAGGGTCAACCCCAAGGCGAAGGTCGAGAATGTCCAGGTGCGCGTCTACGAGACCGGCTCCAACCAGCCGCGTGCGACGCACACCGTGACCCTTTAGGCGATAGGGAGACAGGCATGTTCAACAAGACGAGCAAGCCGCAGAACCGAATCGACAGCCTGATAGGCGCGACGACGCGCATCGAGGGCAATGTGATTTTCAGCGGCGGACTGCGCGTGGATGGCATGGTGCGCGGCAATGTCGGCGCGCTCGCCGATCAGCCCGGCACCCTGGTGGTGTCCTCGGATGCGCGCATCGACGGCGAAGTGCAGGCGGCGCACATCGTGGTCAACGGCACCATCAATGGCCCGGTTCATGCTACCGAGACGCTCGAACTCCAGGCAGGCTCGAGGGTCAAAGGGGATGTGTATTACAAGACGATCGAAATCCACCAGGGCGCCGTGGTTGAAGGCCGCTTGGTGCATCATGCCGCCGAGATGAAGGGCGTCGAGCTGAAGCTCGCGTCGGGTAGCTAAAGGAGCAGGAATGAACGCACGTACCGAAGTGAACGTGGCCGAAATGCCCTCCCCGCTGGTCTTCAGCGACAGCGCAGCCAACAAGGTGAAGCAACTGATCGAGGAAGAGGGCAACCCGGAGCTCAAGCTTCGCGTGTTCGTCACCGGCGGCGGCTGCTCCGGCTTCCAGTACGGCTTCACTTTCGACGAGGTGAAGAACGAGGACGATGCCGTCATGGAAAAGAACGGTGTCGAGCTGCTCATCGACCCGATGAGCTACCAGTACCTGGTCGGCGCCGAGATCGACTACCAGGAAGGCCTGGAGGGCGCGCAGTTCGTGATCAAGAACCCCAATGCACAGAGCACCTGCGGTTGCGGGTCGTCGTTCTCGACCTGAACACCAGCTCCAGCATCGATTGAAAAGGGGCCCGTCCGGGCCCCTTAGTTTTTCTAGTCGAGTAGCGCGAGATTCGCGTTGGCGAGCAGATCCAGCCGCACCACCAGCGGCTCCGCTTGCGCTCGGAACGCGGCGAGTTGTTGCTGCGGCAGTGGTAGCGCAGCCGGCAGCGCGATCGAAAGCGGGTTGCGCGGCTGGCCCGCGATACGGAATTCATAGTGCAGGTGCGGGCCGGTGGCCCATCCGGTCTGCCCCACGTAGCCGATGATGTCGCTCTGCGCCACGCGCGCGCCGCGTCGCACGGCGATCCTGCTGAGATGCGCATACACGGTCGCGTACTGTCCGTTGTGGCGAAGGATCACCACGTTGCCGTAGCCGCCCTTGACGCCGGCGAATTCGACCACCGCGTCGCCGGTGGCACGCACACGTGTTCCCGTAGGCGCGGCATAGTCGGTGCCCTGGTGCGCGCGCCAGCTCTGCTGAATCGGATGGCGCCGCATGCCGAAGCCCGAGCTGATACGCGAGAACTCGAGCGGCGAGCGCAGGAACGCCTTGCGCAGGTTCTTGCCATCGGGCGCGTAGTAGCCCGAGCCGGAATAGATCGCGCGCAGCGTCTTGCCCTGGTTGACGAACTCGGCGGCCAGCAGGCGCCCGGCGCGCACCGGGCGGCCGGCGAGATGATGCAGCTCGTAGATCACCGTGAAGCGATCGCCCTTGCGCAGGTCGCGGTGGAAGTCGACGTCGCCGCCGAACACATCGGCCAGCTGCATGGCGACGCTATCCGGAATGCCGACGGCATCGGTGGCGGCGAACAGCGAGCTGCGGATCACGCTCGCCTTCATCATCACGCGCGTGTCGAGCGCCGCCTGCTCCTCGAGCGCGCGGAAGCCTTCGCCCTGCGGCACGATCCTCACCAGCGTGTCGCGTCCGGTGAGGAAGCTGATCGATTTTGGCGTGCCGTCGGCGAGCGTGTCCGCCCGCACATACGAGCCGGGGCGCAGCGCCCGCAATGCGGGTGCGCGCGTCAAACGGGTGATGGCGCTGTCCTCCAGCCCAAGGCGACCGAGGAAACTGGCGAGCGTGTCGCCGCGCTCGAATTGCTCTTCCTGGATGTACTGCGACGGCGCCGGGACCTCGCGCACGTTGAGCGCCAGCGCTTCCACCAGCAGCGTGGTTTGCGGCGGCAGTGCGGGCTCGTTACGCGGCGCGATCGTGGCGAATGAAGCCACCACGCCCGAGACGGCGAGGATCGCGATCGCTGCGGACCGCCTGAGCGTCCCGGAGAGCACCATGGATGGGCTAGAATCCCTTTTTATTCATAAGCCTGCGCAGTCTAACAAAGGCGCATCGCGCCGCAAACCAAACATGTCCGCCATTGGGCAGGCCATCCAGACCATCCGTCGGGGCTCAGATGAGCTGATCGTCGAGGAGGAGCTCGCGAAGAAGCTCGCCACCGGGCGCAAGCTGCGCGTGAAGCTCGGGCTCGACCCGACCGCGCCGGACCTGCACCTCGGGCATACCGTGGTGATCAACAAGCTGCGCGACTTCCAGCAGCTCGGCCACCAGGTGCAGTTCCTGATCGGCGATTTCACCGGGATGATCGGCGATCCGAGCGGCAAGAACCAGACGCGCCCGCCGCTTTCGCGCGAGGAGATCCTGGCCAACGCGCAGACGTATAAGGAGCAGGTGTTCAAAATTCTGGACCCCGAGCGCACGCAGGTGCTGTTCAACTCCGAGTGGTCCGACAAGCTTGGCGCCGAGGGCATGATCCGGCTGGCTTCGCGCTACACGGTAGCGCGCCTGCTCGAGCGCGACGACTTCAGCAAGCGCTTCCGCAATAACCAGCCCATCGCGGTGCACGAGCTGCTCTATCCGCTGATGCAGGGCTATGACTCGGTGGCGATGAAGGCCGACGTCGAGCTCGGCGGCACCGACCAGAAGTTCAACCTGCTGGTGGGACGCGAGCTGCAGAAGGATTACGGCCAGGAGCCGCAGTGCGTGCTCACCATGCCGCTGCTCGAAGGGCTCGACGGACGCGACAAGATGTCGAAGTCGCTCGGCAACTACATCGGCATCGCCGAGCCGCCGCGGGAGATGTTCGGCAAGCTGATGTCGATTTCCGACCAGCTGATGTGGCGCTACATCGAGCTCCTGTCGTTCCAGCCCGGCGCCACGATAGGGCGCTGGAAAGCCGAAGTACGCGACGGCCGCAACCCGCGCGAGATCAAGGTCGCGTTCGCCAAGGAGATCGTCGCGCGCTTTCAGGGTCGCCCGGCAGCCGACGCCGCGCAGGAGGAGTTCGAGCAGCGCTTTCGCCATGGCGTGTTGCCCGAGGACATGCCCGAAGTGACGCTGCAGGCGCCCGCCGAGGGGCTGCCGATCGCGCAGCTGCTCAAGGCTGCGCAGCTGACCGCCAGCACCTCCGAGGCGACGCGTGCCATCGAGCAGGGCGGCGTGCGCATCGATGGCGAGCGCGTCACCGATCGCAACCTGCGCCTCGCCGCGGGCAGGACGCTGACGGTGCAGGTCGGCAAGCGCAAGTTCGCGCGGGTGCGTCTTGCCTGAGCCGCAGTACGAGGTCTATGCGCTGAAATACGCGCACCACGCGCGGCGCGCCTCGGAGAACTTCATCGGCGGTGATCCGCACGACGGCCCGATGCCGCTCGACTACTTCGTCTGGCTGGTGCGCGGCGAAGGGCGCGAGATCGTCGTCGACACCGGCTTCTCCGCCGCGATGGCGGCCAAGCGCGGCCGCGAGCACCTGCGCTGCCCGGCCGAAAGCTTGCAGCTCCTCGGCGTGGACGCGAAGCGGGTCAAGGACGTCGTGATCACGCACCTGCACTACGATCACGTCGGCAATTTCGAGCGGTTCCCGGCCGCGACGCTGCATCTGCAGGAGCTCGAAATGCGCTATGCCACCGGCCGCTACATGTGCAGCGAATGCTTTCGCGGCGCATTCGAAGCCGAGGACGTCGTCGGCGTGGTGCGCCGCGTGTACCAGGGGCGCGTGCGCTTTCACGACGGCGATAGCGAGCTCGCGCCCGGCATCTCGCTGCATCTCATCGGCGGCCACACCATGGGCTTGCAGGTGATGCGCATCGCGACGCGCCGCGGCGCTCTGCTGCTCGCCTCCGATGCGAGCCACTTCTACGCCAACATGGCAGAAGCGCGCCCCTTCCCCATCGTCTGGTCAGTGGCCGACATGCTCGACGGCTACGGCCGCATGGGTGCGCTCGCCGAGTCGCCGGCGCACATCATTCCCGGTCACGATCCGCTGGTGCTCGAGCGCTATCCCGCCCCGGAAGCCGCACTAAAAGGGGTCGTCGCTCGGCTGGACTAGGAATCGGCCACCGTGTAGTCTGCCTTTCGCCTAGCGAAACCACCTTAGAGGAGGAGGGTAGCCATGGGGAAATTCTGCAAAGGGCAATTCTGCAAACCGCTTGTCGCGGCGGCCGTTCTGGCCGCAGCGTGCGGCACGGCGCAGTCGCAGCAGACCGTGAATCTCAAGATGCAGGCGACCTGGCCGGCGAGCCTGACGCTCTACGAGAACTTCACCTACTTCGTCGAGCGCGTCGGCAAGATCTCCGCCGGCACGCTGAAGATCGACGCGATGCCGGCGGGGCAGGTGGTGCCGGCGTTCGAGGTGCTCGACGCCACGCACAAGAAGGTGATCGACGGCGCGCACTCCTGGTCGGGCTACTGGGTGGGCAAGAACAAGGCGGCGATCCTGTGCACCGGCGGTCCCGGCGGCACCTTCGGCATGGACATGATCGACGCGGTGGGCTGGATGCACCACGGCGGCGGCAACGAGTTCTGCAACGAGTTCTTCCAGAAAGAGCTGAAGCTCAACATCCACTGGCTGCCGATCCTGCCTTCGGGCCCGCAGGCCTTCGGCTGGTTCAAGCGGCCGATCAAGAGCCTCGCCGACTTCAAGGGCATGAAATGCCGTCAGACCGGCATGGCCGCCGAAGTCTGGCAGAGGATGGGCATGACCACGGTCAACATGCCCGGCGGCGAGATCATCCCGTCGGCGCAGCGCGGCGTGATCGATTGCGCCGAGTGGGTCGGCGGCGTCGAGGACCTGCGCCTGGGCTTCCACAACGTCTGGAAATACCACTACACGCCGGGCATGCACGAGAACGTCACCATCGGCGAGATCGTGTTCAACATGGACATCTGGAAGGCGCTTTCGCAGCAGCACAAGGAGATGATCCAGTCCGCCGCCAACGAGACCTTCCTCGTCTGGTGGGCGAAGTGGCAGAAGCAGAACGCCGAGGCCCTGGTCGAGCTGCAGCAGAAGCACGGCGTGCGCATCCTGCGCACGCCGCCGGACATCCTGACGGAGTTCCTGAAGACCTGGGACATCATTGCCGAGGAAGAAGGCAAGAAGAGCCCGTTCTTCAAGAAGGTGCACGATTCGCAGCGCGCCTATGCCGCGGTGGTGGTGCCGGCGAAGCGCTTCTACTTCCCGCCGTATTCCTTCGCCGCCAATTACTACTGGCCCGAAGGCGGCAAGGCCGCGCCGGCCAAGGCGTCCGCCGAGGTGAAGAAGAAATAGCGCAGCAGTCCCGAACGGGGGCGCTGATCCGCCCCCGTTTGATTTTAGGAGAGGCGAGGGCGATGTCAGAACCGGTGTCCGGCCTAGTCAGAACGGTGAGGGTGATCGACAAGTTCACCGACACCACCGGGGTGTGGATCGCCTGGCTCAACGTGCCGCTGGTGCTCGCGGTCGCCTACGAGGTGATCGCGCGCTATCTCTTCAACGCGCCGACCATCTGGTCGTTCGACGTGACCTACATGCTGTACGGCACGATCTTCATGCTGGGGTGCGCCTATGCCCTGCACAAAGGGGCGCACATCCGCACCGACTTCTACTACGAGAAGTGGTCGGACCGCACGCGCGGCATGGTGGATTCGATCTCCTACATCGTGTTCTTTTTTCCGTCGATCATCATGCTCGGGGTGGCCAGCGGCAACGAGGCCTGGTACTCGTTCACCATCGGCGAGATGTCCGAGCAGACGCCGTGGCGGCCGATCCTGTGGCCGTTCAAGGCCGTGGTGCCGCTCACCTGCGTGCTGCTGCTGCTGCAGGGCGTCTCCGAGCTGATCAAGAGCTTCCACGCCGCCCGCACCGGGATCGTGCTCGAGCACAAGGAGAAGATCGAGATATGACCGGCGAGATCCTGCTCGGGCTGGTGATGCTGATCGTGATGCTGTTTGCGATCTTCATCGGCATCCAGATCTCCTTCACGCTGCTGTTCCTCGCGCTGACCTTCGGCTATTTCGCCCTGGGCAAGGTGGTGTTCGACCTCGCCTACTTCCAGACCATCGGCCTCATGAAGGAGGAGGTGCTCGCCGCGGTGCCCCTGTTCATCTTCATGGGCTTCCTCACCGAGCAGGCCGGCCTGATGGAGCGATTGTTTTCCGCGCTGCGCATGATGCTGGCGCCGGTGCGCGGCTCGCTCTACATCGTGGTCATCGTCACCTCGACGATTTTCGCCATGGCGACCGGCATCGTGGGCGCGGCGGTCACCGTGCTCGGCATCATGGCCGGGCCGATCATGATCAAGACGCGCTACGACGCGGAGCTCTCCGCCGGGGCGATCACCGCGGGCGGCACGCTCGGCATCCTGATCCCGCCGTCGGTGATGCTGATCGTGATGGGACCGGTGCTTGGCGTCTCGGTGGCCGATCTCTACGCCGCGGCCTTCGGCCCCGGCTTCCTGCTGGCGGGCATCTACCTCGCCTACCTCGTCGTGCGCAGCTTCATCAATCCCAACCTCGGGCCGCCGGTGCCGCGCGAGGAGCGCGTCACCAGCGTGGTCGCGATCCTGCGCGAGGTGCTGGTCGGCGTGCTGCCCCTGTTCCTGCTGATCGGCGCCACGCTGGGCTCGATCCTCGCGGGCCTTGCGACCCCGACCGAGGCGGCGGGCATCGGCGCGCTCGGCGCTTTCATCCTCTCGGTCTGCTACGGCCGCTTCACCTACGCCGGCCTCAGGCGGGCCTGCATCAGCGCCATGACCACCTCGAGCATGGTGCTGCTGCTCGCGGTCACCTCGAACATCTTCGGTGCCGTGTTCGCGCGCATGGGAACCGCGAACTGGATCACCAATGCGATGGTCTCGATGCCGGTGCCGCCGCTGCTGATGCTCGGCTTCGTCGTCATCCTGATCTTCCTGCTGGGATGGCCCTTCGAGTGGCCGGCAATCATTCTCGTGTTCCTGCCGATTTTCTATCCGGTGGTCGACGCGCTGCGTCCCTCCGTCTCGCAGACCCTCGGCATCTCGCCCGACATGTTCATGGTCTGGTTCGGGGCGCTGGTCGCCGTGACTCTGCAGACCGCTTACCTGTCGCCGCCGGTGGCGATGTCGGCGTATTACCTCAAGCAGGTCGTGAAGGAATGGTCGCTTGGCACGATCTACAAGGGCATGTTCCAGTTCATGGGCCTGCAATGCATCGCAATCGCCATCGTGATGTTCGTTCCGGCCATCGCCACCTGGTTCCCCGAGCACCTGCAGCACGAGGCGCGCGCCGTCCAGACCGAGGATGTCGACGACAGCGCCAACCGGCTGGAAGAGGATCCCTACAAGGCGCCGCCGCAGGAAGAGGAAGAGCAGTCGACGCCCACGAAGTAGATTTCGATACGCCGGTGGAGCGCGCGGGCAGCTGGAGCCTGCGCTGGGACCGTTACGCCGGGCGCGACGTCATCCCGCTGTGGGTCGCCGACACCGACTTCCGCTCGCCACCGGCGGTGCTCGAAGCGCTCGCCGAGCGCGTGCGCCACGGCGTGCTCGGCTATACCGCACCGCCCGAAGAGCTGCGCAGCGCCATTGTCGAGCGCCTGGCGCGCCGCCATGGCTGGACGGTGCAGCCGTCCTGGATCATTTTTCTGCCGGGCGTAGTGCCCGGCTTGCACGCGAGCGCGCGACACCTGCTCGCCCCTGGCGAGCATGCGCTCGTGCCGACGCCGATCTACCAGCACTTCAAGCGCGCGCTCGAGCTCGCGCCGCGCCCGCACACCGATGTGCCGCTCACCCTCGAGCATGGGCGCTGGATTTTCGATCTCGACCGGCTGCGCGCCGCGCGCACGCTGCAGACCCGGGTGTTCTACCTCTGCAACCCGCAGAACCCGGGCGGCACCGTGTTCCGCCGCGAAGAGCTGCTGCGCCTCGCCGAGCTGGCGCAGGACTGCACCATCGTGTCCGACGAGATCCATTGCGACCTGGTGCTCGATGCCGGCGAGCGCCACGTGCCGATCGCGAGCCTCGCGCCGGAGATTTCGCGCCGTACCGTGACACTGATGTCGGCCAACAAGACGTTCAATTTTCCGGCCGCCGGCTGCGCGTGGGCGGTGATCGAGGATCCCGGGCTGCGCGAAGCGATGTCGGCCGACGTGCGCGCGCACGTGCTGCCTTCGCCATCAGTCTTCGGCTACACCGCCACTCTCGCGGCGTTGCGCGGCGGCGATGCCTGGCTCGCCGCGCAGCTCGACTATCTGCGGGGCAACCGCGACCTCGTGGCGGCCGAGCTCAAGCGAGCCATGGCGCCGCTTCACATGGCTAGCGTCCAGGCGACCTATCTGGCGTGGATCGACGCGCGCGGGGTACGCGATGCCCATGATGTTTTCCTGCGCCACGGAGTGGCGCTGTCGCCGGGTGAGCAGTTCGGCGCGCCGGGCTTCGTCAGACTGAACTTCGGGACGCAGCGCGCGCGCCTCCGGCAGGCGCTGCAGCGCATGACACGCGCCCTGAATTCTGCAGGCTGAGCGCGGCGTCGAGCACCCGCTCGAGGTGCGGATCGCGCACGCCGACCTCGTGCATGTGATCGAGCGTATTGCGGATATAGTCGACGCAGGGACCGCGCTGGCCGATGCCCTGCGCCACCAGGCGCGCCCGGCCGTGCAGGTCGAGCTCGCGCACGTAGGAGGGGTGTTGCGGGTCGGCGACGAAGGCGAGCGCGCGCAGCCGCCGGCCGCTGCGCAGCCGGACCGGGACCAGGCGCGGCTGGTAGACGCGGCGCGGCATCTCGCGATTCCACAGCCGCAGCAGGCAGCCGCGCACGTCGGCACGCTCGACGCGAAACGCCATCCCCCAGCAGGAGCCGCCTCGGCATAGCCCCATTACCAGCCCGGGTTTGCGGTGGGTGCCGCGGTAGCGCGTCGAGAGGATGCAGAGGGCGCGGTGGTAGCCGTGCACGCGCGCCAGGCGCTTTTCCCTATAGGAGAAGCAGGGCGACCACATTAGCGAGCCGTAGCCGAATACCCAGAGCTCGCCCGCCGGCAGCGTGGCCATGAAGTCCCGCAGCATCATGTGGCTCG
>Ga0209647_1001077_pt1 | contig 24049 bp, 24 predicted proteins | sample GraSoi_2013_60cm_FD_185827 | JGI IMG/M metagenome (GOLD analysis project Ga0209647, IMG submission 185827) | Grasslands soil microbial communities from the Angelo Coastal Reserve, California, USA - Sample 9_17_2013_60cm (SPAdes) (version 2) | ecosystem: Environmental > Terrestrial > Soil >... | reverse complement strand
AATGATGACAACTTTTCGTCGCGCAATGATCTCTTCTGCACCGTGCTGGCCGCCCATGGCCACAAGGGCGCCCCATCCGGAATGGACGCGTATCCCGACTGCTGCGGACTTCATTGTGCATACTTTACCTTCAGAAGGCCTGATGTGCCATTTACTTTGTGCAGGGGTTGCGTGGCGGAGGTGGATCAGTTTGATTCTGCAACTCTGCTTTCGCTTTTCGCATCTCATAGTTATCCATCAGCGACTCAGGATAAACTTCAGGTAAGGACCGGATCCGGCCAGGAGGTAATTTGTGAAGAGACTCGCTCTCGCAATCATGACAATTGGCATTTGTTTGCCGGCGCTTTCTTTTGCTGACACGCTTGAATTGAAGAACGGCAGCGTGATTAAAGGGACTTTCATTGGCGGGTCGGAAGCGCAGTTGAGCTTTCGCGTGGGTTCGACCGTCCAGCACTACGCCGTGGCCGATATCAGCACCTTGAAGTTTGATTCAGACTCCGTCCGCCCGGCAAGCGATTCCGGTTTTGCGCCCAGACCTGAACCAAACTATGCTCAACCCGCGCCGGCGGTAGCGCCCGTTCCGGTGCGCTCAACAGCGCCCGCCACGGTGGCGTCAGGAGACAGGATCAGCGTACCTACTGGAACGAGGCTGACGATTCGCACGATTGACGCAATCGATTCCGACCGAAACCACGTGGGCGACAAGTTTGCTGCCACGCTGGACCAGCCGTTGTACGTGAATGACGTGCTGGTCGTCCCCAAGGGCGCTGATGTTTATGGACGTCTGGAAGAAGCGAAGGAAGCAGGACACCTTGCCGGCAAGGCGCAGCTTAAGTTGTCACTCACAGGCATTGTGATAAACGGCCAGACCTATGCGCTCTCCACGGGCGAATATGAACTTAGCGGCAAATCACGTACAGCCAATACGGCCAAGAAGGTTGGTGGCGGCGCGGCCGTGGGTGCGTTGATTGGCGCGGTGGTTGGCGGCGGAAAAGGCGCGGCCATTGGAGCCGGCGTGGGCGCTGGAGCGGGAACGGCCGTCCAGGTTGCAACCCACGGCGAGCAGGTGCACGTGCCGAGCGAAACTCTGCTGGAGTTTGCGCTCGACCAGCCAGCGACCATACCGGTTTCGCAGACTAGATAGCGGCCATGCGTGGCGCTCCGGTCACCGGATAGTGAGTAAAACTTGGTTACTAATGTCACTAACGTCCCACGCGGAAGGTGTACTACTCTAGAGTCAAGAAGTACATGTCCTTTCGGAGTACCCATGACGGATGCAGTAATTAAAGAAGCAGCAATCAAGGAGGCGAATCGGGCCTTTGGCAAGCAGGTGACGAACCAGGTCGCCCGCATTACCGGAGAACTGAATCGCCTGGAACAACTTTTAAGCGCGGGAATGGTGGATCGGCGCGTGCTCAGCGAATTTCGCTATGCCGTGGACCGGGCCCGCCAGACTGGCTGGCAAGTCCAAACCTGGCTGGATGGCGATGGCCGGGAACTTTCTGCGATGATCGCCGAGGAACGCATTCATTGCATTACTCGCATGACCAACCATCTGGCTTCAGAACTGGAAGTTGAAGGCAAGCGTTATTCCGGCCTGGATGCGTTGCGCGCGGCGATGCAAAAGCTGGACTCGGCGCTGACAAAGACCGCGTAAAGCGACTTCTGGCGCGGGCGCGCGGCTGGTAAGATGTTTCCAGCCTATGAAAAAGATTGCCTTGGCGGTATCGGCACTGGTACTGGTTGGCGCGTGTCTCGCCGAAAAGCATTCCGTCTCCAAACAACCAGCACAACAGCAATGGAGAGCATACGTCTTTCCCGACGACGGCTTCGGCATTACGCTGCCTGCCCCGACTACCCCGCATAACGATGGTGGAGACCGCCACATCCATGTCTATACGGTCCGCTTAGAAAGCGGAACAATCTTCAGTCTTCGCGCGGTCCACAGACTTATGGACTGTGAAACCACGCTGGCCGACCTGTGGGACAAAGCGCAGAACAACAAAGATCCGCGGGAGCCGGTGGTGCGAGGTTCACTCAAAGAAGTATCGCTTGCCGGCTTGCGGGGCCTGGAATACGAAACCGGCCAATCGGATGAGCGGAGCCTGCATCGCTTCCACTGCGGAAACAAAATCTTTTACATCTTCAGCGCCGGATACAAGGGAAAGCGACCGGCGGACGTCAACCGGATCATCAATTCCTTCCAGGTGGTCAATCCGGCGCATAATTAGTGTTGATTTCGATCGGTGGTGCGATCAAAGCACTGCGGTTTCGTGCAGCAACTTGCCCCGCGCAAAGCGGTCGAACCTAAGCACCGAAACATCATCTACTACATTTGTTTTTCCTTCCAAAATCAAATCAGCAAGGATCTTGCCTGTGGCCGGAGAGTGCATTACGCCGTGTCCGCTGAAGCCGTTGGCCAGAAAGAAGCCGGGCACGGCGGCCACAGGCCCGAGCACGCAGTGGTGGTCGGGCGTCATCTCGTAGAGTCCGGCCCAGGCGCGTTTGGGATTGACAGGCAGGTTCTCAAAGACGGGTACGCGGTTGGCGGCGTGAATCAGAATTTTCTCGATGAACGAAGGTTCGAAGTCAGTCTTATAGCCGGGCGTTTCCTCGGGATCGTTCCAGGCCAGCAGGAAGCCGCGGCCTTCAGGACGGAAGTGGAAGCCGTTGCTCATATCGATGACCATGGGCGACGTGTGGGGAAAGTCAGAGAAGGGTTCAGACGGAACCAGCATGCGGCGCAGCGGTTCGACCGGCAGATCGATGCCAACAAATTTTGCAATCTGCGCTGCCCACGCGCCGGCCGCGTTTACGACCGTGCGGGTTGAGACCTGGCCGCGCGTGGTTTCGAGGGTGAATGAACCGTGCCCGTCGGTGGTAATTCCGGTGACCTCAGTTTTCTTCCATAGCGTGGCGCCGTGCTCAGTGGCGGAAGCCATGAATCCGTTCATCACGCTGTAAGGATCGACGAAACCGTCTGTCGAGCAGAAGCTGCCGCCGAGAATGTCGTCAGAGCGGAGTTGCGGAAGCATGTCACGGATTTCGTCGGTAGGAAGCAGGCGGGCCGTGGTGAGACCAAGTTTTTTCTGGCGCTCGAAATTCTCGCGCAGGTAAGTGAGATGGGAGTCTTTCGTCGCGAGGAAGAGATAGCCCTGAGGGCGGTAATCAGCGGGATGGCCGACGACCTCTTCAAACCGGGCATAGAAGGGAATTGAGTACAACGACATCTGTATGTTCATCGGCGTGGAGAACTGCGCGCGCACGCCTCCCATGCTCTTGCCCGTCGATCCCTTGCCTTGCGAGCTTTCACGCTCGATGACCAGCACGCTCTTGCAGCCGGCATGCGTGAGATGCCAGGCGATGCTGGAGCCGACGATACCGCCGCCGATGATGACTACGTCAGCCGTGTGCATGGCTATTTGGGCTTCAAGGCTTCCCATTGTTTGAGCAGGGCCTGCGCCTGGGTGAGAGTTTTTTCTGCCGCCTGTGATTCCTGAGATGTAGGCGCGGCGTCAGCGCTGTCAACGGCGACGATGAGCTGGCTCAGATTACCAATCACCTGGGCAAATGCCGGCTGGCTCGGCCCGCCATCTTGTTCCGCTTCACCGCGGCGACGGCGCGCACCGGCAAGCTTCTTTTCGTCGTCGGTGCTGATCTTGCCCGCCTGCGCAGCGGCATGGATCTCTTCTATGGCTTGGTTCGCCTGCGCCACGGTTTGGACGAGTTTCAATTCAAGTGCGAATTGTTTTTCCAGATCCTGCGTCGAGGTCTTCACCCGCGAATCCATGACCAGTTTGAACAGCTGCGTGTAAGTCTTGCCGTCGACGCTAAGCCGAATCTGGTAAGAGCCGGGCAGCGCCTGCGGGCCTTCAGGCTCGCGCGGCACATCACCGCCTGCAACCGTGGACATGCTATAGCCGGGCTGAGGGATGGGCGGAGCGGAGTAGCGAAGGTCCCAGATGAAGCGATGCATTCCAGCTGCGGGCGAGAGCGGGTCTGCAGGCTTGAACCAGTACATGGGAAATGCCGGCAGCGTGGGCGGACTGAAGGGCTGGTCTTTGCTGGAGTAGGAGCGAATGACCTGCCCTTTAGCATCCAACACTTCAAGTTTTACTTCACCTTGCGCGGGTGACTTCAGGTAATAGTAGAAGACGGCGCCGGGCGGCGGATTCTCGCCGGCAGGCTCTTCCGGTGGCAGCGGTGTGTCATGGTTGGTGCTGGAACGTACGCGCATTGCGGTTGAGGGCTGGAAGAGATGGGCGGGCGCGGCTTGAATCTCGCCGGTGAGCTGGCGCAGCGGGGAGATGTCATCAAGAATCCAGAACGATCGGCCATGGGTGGCGGTGACCAGATCATTGTCTTTGATCACTAGGTCGTGCACCGGCGAGACCGGCAGGTTGAGTTGCAGAGGCTGCCATGAGTCGCCATCATTGATCGAAAAGAAGACGCCGAGCTCAGTTCCGGCAAAGAGGAGGCCCTTTTTGACCGGGTCTTCGCGGACGACGCGGACGTAAGCGCCGTTGGGAATGCTGCTGTTGATGCGGGTCCAGATTTTGCCGAAATCATGCGTGCGGTAGATGTACGGGCCGATGTTGTCAAGACGATGGCGATCGACGGCGGCGTAGGCTGTGCCGGCATCAAAATGTGAGGCGTCAATGAGGCTGATCTTGCTCCAATCGGAGAGCCCAGACGGAGTCACGTTGCTCCAGTTCTTGCCGCCATCGCGCGTGAGATGAATCAATCCGCTGTCTGTGCCGGCCCAGATCTGGCCGGCGCTCAATGGTGAAGGTCCGATGGTGTAAACCACGCCATGACCGCGCGCTTTGGCGTTCTCGACCGTCAGAGGCCCTTGTTCAGGCGCGTTCGGATCTGTGCCGGTGAGGTCTGGACTGATCTTTTCCCAGCTATTGCCCTGGTTGGTGCTGCGCAACACGTTCTGCGAGCCGAAATAAAGCGTGTGCGAATTCTGCGGAGAGAACACCAGCGGCGAGGTCCAGGTGAAGCGGTGTTCAGGATGGGCTTCGCCGAAGTTGCGAATTGCATCGGGCGCAATGTTCTGCGCTTGGCCGGTGCGGCGATCGTAACGGAAAAGCTCGCCGTAGGTTCCTCCGCCATAAATGATGCTGGGATCGGACGGATCAGGCGCAATGTAGCCGCTCTCACCTGCTCCGGTAGGATGCCAGTCACGGAAGGTAATGGAGCCATCATTGCTACGGCTGAGAATGTATACGCTGCCGCTATCCTGCTGCGCGCCGTAAACGTGGTAAGGGAATTCATTGTCGACCGCAACGTGGTAGAACTGCGCGGTGGGCTGGTTGTACCAACTGCTCCAGGTGTGGCCGCCATCTACGCTCACGCCCGCGCCCTGATCGCTGCCAAAGATCATGCGCTGCGGATTGCTGGGATCGATCCACAAAGCGTGATAGTCATCGCCGCCGGGCGCGCCCTTGATGGCGACAAAGTTCTTGCCTGCGTCAGTGGAGCGATAGATGGAAACGTTGGGCAGGTAAACGGTGTCGGGATCTTTGGGATCAATCGAGAGTTCGCCGAAGTACCACAAACGTCCGCGGATGCGCGGGTCTGTTCCGGTGCGAGCCCAGGTCTGGCCACCATCGTCTGATTTGAAGAGGCCGCCCTCTTTGGTATCGATCAGCGCATAGACACGCTGACCATGAGAGCCGCGAGCGACACTGAGACCGACGCGGCCCCAATCACCAGCGGGAAGGCCGCCGCCGGTCACGGGATTCCAGACATTTCCGCCATCAGTGGATTTGTAGATAGCGCCGTTGATGGTTACGGGCGGATAAGCGCTCCAGGGCGGACGACGGTCATGCAGCAAAGCTGCCCAGAGAGTTTCAGGGTGATCGGGGTCGAGCGTGACGTCGATGGCTCCGGAGTTTTCGTCTTTGTAGAGGACCTTCTGCCAGTTGGCGCCGCCATCGGTGGAGCGGAAGACGCCTCGCTCCGAGCCGGGGCCGTAAGCGCTGCCCATGGCTGCGACGAAAACGACATCAGGATTGCGGAGATCGATGGCGATGCGGCTGATATGGCGCGAAGCGGTCAAGCCAATGTTCTTCCAGGTGCGCCCGCCATCAGTGGATTTGTAAACACCGTTCCCGTAGGTGAGGTCAGAACGGAAATCGGCTTCACCTGTGCCAACATAAATAATGTTGGGATTCGAGGGGGCCACAGCCAAAGCGCCGATAGAAGAAATCGGCTGTCCGTCAAAGACTGGCTCCCACGTGACGCCGCCATTCGTGGTCTTCCACACGCCGCCGCCGACACCACCGAAATAATAGACATTTGGCTGGCCTTCAACACCGCTGACGGCGACGGTGCGTCCGCCACGGTGCGGGCCGATCATGCGCCAGCGCAGGCCGCCGTAGAGACCGGGATCGAGCTGTTGCGAAAAAGTCAGGCTGGATAAAAGAGCGATGAGGGCAAAAAGTGGGACGAAACGCACCAGAGAAAATGATTTGGACATAAGCAGAGCATTATAAGAGACGCTACCCAAACGACGTGCATCGGGTTTATCGTCAATTCAATTTCGGCGATTTTGGCAATCCCGGCGATTCTGGCAATTTTCCGTCTTTCGTCTTGCTGCGCGTCTCTGTTAAATTCAGAGGTACTCCATCCGCCAGTTTGAAAAAGGACCTCAATGAAATTCAGGGAAAAGACTGTGCCCGGCTACGAGCGCGTTGTGCTTGGCGTGGACGAAGTAGCAAGCTACCGGGGAATTGTTGTGATCCACAGCACGGCGCTGGGCCCGGCGGTGGGCGGAACGCGTTATTGGAGTTACAAAACTGAAGATGACGCGGTGACCGATGCGCTGCGCCTGGCCAAGGGAATGACCTACAAGAACGCCCTGGCCGGATTGCCGTTTGGCGGCGGCAAGTCTATCGTCATGCGCGATGGCGAGGGCGCGGACCGCGAACAGCTCTTTCGCGCCCATGGGCGCATGGTGAACAGTTTCGGCGGCAAATATGTCACCGCGGAAGACGTGGGCACCAGCCCGGCTGATATGGAGTACATCCTGAAAGAAACCAGTTACGTGGGCGGATTGCAGGGGCGCTCCGGCGATCCGTCACCGCACACTGCGCGTGGCGTCTTCCGGGCCATGCAGGCAGCCGCCAAACAGAAATGGGGAAGCGATGATCTGGCCGGGAAGACCGTGGCTATTCAGGGCTGCGGGCATGTTGGTTATTTTCTGGCAGGAGAGCTTGCGCGTGTGGGCGCAAAGCTGATCGTTACGGATGTGGATCGAGCAAGGGTTCAGCGCGTGGTCAGCGAGTACCGGGCGACGCCTACGTCGCCGGAAGAAGTTTATGCTGCGGCAGCGGACGTGTTTGCGCCGTGTGCGCTGGGCGGCGTTCTGAACGACCAGACGATCCCACAATTGAATGCTGAACTGGTGGTGGGCGGAGCGAATAATCAGCTACTTGAGCCGCGCCATGGCGATCTGCTGGAGCAGCGTGGAATCCTATACGCTCCTGACTACGCGGCCAATGCCGGCGGGGTGATCAACGGCTGCTGCCGCGAGATGCTGGGCTGGGACGTGCCGCGGACGCTGGCCAAAACGGACGCAATCTATGACACGCTGCTGGCGATCTTCAATATTGCCAGGCAAGAGAAGATTGCGACATACCAGGCGGCGGACCGGCTGGCGGAAGAGCGGTTTGCACACCGCAAGACTCATTGATCGATCAGGCTTGCCTTGCTGCTGCGGGGGGAGATAAGATGCCAGCCGCATTAAACAGCTCCAATTGAACGGAGGCAAGATTGTGAGATCGAAAAAGCTATTCGCCGCACCTCTACTCTTGATAATCACCTGCTTTTGTGGTTCTGCCCAATCGCCGCAGAGCCCCAGCAGCCAACCGGACACAACCGGTACGCCGGACCTGATCGTAAATACCGAATTGCTCTCGCACCAATGGGTGGTACGGGACGAGCAATTGGATGCGACATTCTGCAGCGTGGAAGAGGGCGGCGTCACGCCCGGGCTGCGCCGGCTGGTCCGTTTTACCGTTGAGACGCCCAATATCGGCGATGCTGACATCGTGGTGGGTGACCCGAACGTGCACGTGGCGAACAACGATGGCCTGTTCGAATTTGCAACGTGCCACCATCATTACCACTTCCGGCATTACGCGCTGTATCAATTGATCGATCCGGCCACAGGTTTTGTCTGGAAGGCAGCCAAGAAGGGGTTCTGCATGCTGGATACCGATCCAGTTCCCGCCGCTGACGGCACCGAGCCGCCGCGGAGTTCGCAATTTAGAAATTGCGGCGCGATCGGCATTCCCGGCAACCAGGGCATCAGCCATGGCTGGGCTGACACGTACCGTTTCTTCCTGGGTGGGCAGTATTTCATTCTTGATGGCGGTGATGGCCAGCCGGTTGTGCCACCCGGAAACTACATCATCCGCATCACTGTGAACCCGCCGTTCACGCCCACGGCCAACGAACCGTGCCGCTTCCTGGAGAAGATCGACGCCAATGGACAGCAGGTGTGTCATCAGCTTCCGGAGTCGAATTATTCCAACAACGTTGGCGAGGTTCTGATCACGATACCGGCGCATCCGGGAAAGTCAGGAGTTGGGCCGGCGGCAGGTACCGCAGCCAAAGAAGATTTTGACGAGCACGACAACAAGATTCCCAACTAGCGCGGGTGAATTTCGATCTAAGATGGCCCGGCCGATCAGGCCGGGTTTTTTGCAGCTCTTCAGGACCTTGCAGGTTTCTTTTTCACGTATAGCAACTTGTCGATCTCAGCCACCACGTGCCTTCTGTGTCTTTTATCACCACCTGGAATTGCGGTTCCACTTTGGGTTGGACTTCCGCGGCGGCGCGGATTTCGGCGATCTGCTCGTCAGTCAAGTCGAAGGAAGCCTTCATCAAGCCTTTGCCGGGCTTCTTGAAGCGGATGGTAGCGGCCTTGTCCCACACAATGTAGTCGGGCCCAAGGATGTTGATGAGCATGAGCATGTAAAACGGATCGCACATGGAATAGAGCGATCCGCCGAAATGCGTTCCGACATAATTGCGGTTGTAGAAGCGCAGCGGCATCTCCACTTCGACGTGGCGGAAGTCATCGGAGACTTGCGTGACCCGCACGGCAGCCCCGAGATAGGGCGGATAAAGGTTGACCCAGCGTTTCAGCTTCCTGCTGGCGCCTGCTCGCTTGCCGGCGTTGTTCGTCAAATGGAACCTCTCGGCCTTGGCCGTGTCACGGTTGTTCATTGCTTTGCGCCTGCAGGGCACCAGGCGGCGGACTGGAATGGATCATATGCACGATGCGCCACCTTCCGTTGCTCTTGCGGCAGAGAGCCGAGCCGCGCGCCTGGATCACCTGCTGTTGCAAAACGATTTTGAGATCATACTCCACCCAAATGGCGTCGCCGATGAGGTGGTGGGCGCGGGGAGTCATGGAAAGCCGTGCCGGCGGATCCGGCTGGAAATATTTTTTCCGATAGTAGGCCATGGTCGCGTCACGCCCGTAAAAGTCACCGCCCACGGTGAAGGTGACGATCTGGGGATCGAGACATTCGGCAAAAGTAGTCTCGTCCGCGCGGTTGAAAGCATCTTCACAACCGGTGAACTGCTGGTGAAGTTCGGCGATCAGCGCTACGGTGCTCCTGGTGTCAGGCACCAGCTGCGCGGTGTGGTTCTTTAGATCAACCGTGGCGCCGAGGCGGGAGAGCAGATCGAAGCCGAGAATGCCGTCAATGCGTTTGCCGCAAGTCTGGCCGATAGGCGAGAGATCCACCGCAGGCAGTCGGAGGTCCTGCAAGCGGTGCTGGCCGATCACAAGCTCAGGCAGAACGACCTGGCGTGACTTGGTTTCAACTGTGCCATTCCAGGAGGTAACGGCGATCTGGCGCGAGTCGCCGTGCGCGAATGACTTGCTGTTGAGCATGGAGGTGGCGGCGGTATCGACCAGGAAATGTAGTTTGGCGCCGGCCACCGTGACCTGGACCAGCGGAAGGCCGTCACAGCTATCCAGGTGGACTTCTTCCGCGTTAAGCGAGCTTATGGGAGCGAGAAAGATAAGGAGGAAAAAGCTGCGAGTAAAGGACTGCAACATGGGGCCCTCCGGAGGAGTGAAAACCAGGGAACGAAAACAGTATGCCATAAAAACGAACGTTCGTGCTATTATATTTTTGGATTTACAGTATTTTCATATGCCGGTCCTTCAAGCCGACAAGTCGAAGCCTCGCGCCCGCAAAGGGACACGCACGCGCGAGAGTATTTTGCGCGTCGCCGTAGACCTTGGGTCAGTGGAAGGGCTGGAGGGGCTGACCATCGGGCGGCTGGCCGACGAACTGAAGATGAGCAAGAGCGGGCTGTTCGCGCATTTTGGTTCGAAGGAAGAGCTACAACTGGCCACCATTGCAATGGCGCGCGAGATCTTTGTGGAACACGTTGTGCGGCCGGCGCTGGCCAGCACCGAGGGTATTGAACGGCTGCTGGCACTCTGCCAGGGCTGGCTCGGGCATGTGCATGGAGGGGTTTTCAAAGGCGGCTGTTTTTTTACCGCTGCCTCACTGGAGTTCGACAGCCGCGCCGGCCCGGTGCGTGACGCGATTGCCGCAACCATGAAGACCTGGCTTTCCACGCTGGCACGGGCGGTGGAAGCGGCCAAAAAGGCGAGACACCTGAAGGCGTCGGTCGATCCGGAGCAGTTTGCGTTTGAAATTTACTCGCTGGCCATGGGCGCGAACTGGGCCCTGCATCTGCTCGACGACAAAAAGGCGCTGCAGAAAGCGCAGGAAAATATTCTGCAACGCATCCGATCGGCGGCTACGCCTTCCTGCCCGCCGATTAAAGCCCTAAAAATAGTCTGAAACAAAATAGTATGAAAAGAACGGGGTGCGCCGGAGCGCACCCGCGTTTACTTTTTCTTGGCCGGAGCCGCGGCCTTCTTCTTTGGGGCTGCGCTGGCCTGGCCTTTGGATGGATCGTCAGCCGCGTTGACATAGATCAGCTTGAATGGCCCGGTACCGTTGACCTGAAGCTCGGTCTCACCTTTGGTCATTGCGTAGTGGTTGTGGTGGGGCGGGACCACGGCCACCGAGTGTGCCGGCAAGGTCGTCATTGAGCTCTCATCAAACTTGTCGCCCATGCCGACGTGGAACTCGCCGGAAAGAATGGTCACGTTTTCAGCGGTCGGATGCCAGTGCGGCATGATACGGTAGCCGTCCGGCGCCTTGATGCGAACGACGAAAGGACCGGGTTTACTGGGATCGCCGGCGAGGACGGCAAACTGAGCGCCGGCAGGGAACACCGGCGGAGCGGGCCCCCACTGAATTTTGTCCGGGGTAACGACAACGGGAGCAGGGCCTGCGGGTTTGGCTTTGCCGTCAGCCTTTTTGGGCGCGGCTGCGGTCTGGGCCCAAACCAGGGCCGGAAGCAGGACTAAGATCGCCAACAATTTACGCATGTATCCTCCATTTGAAATTGATTGCTGAGCACTCTTGGGCGTCAATTCTACACGCAGGGCCGCAAGGCCGGGGCGGCATGCAGAAAAAATGAACACAAGAAGCAAATCGGGGCATCTGTTGGAACGAAAGCGCAGGTTGTTCAACCCAGAGAGCAAAAGATGGTTTTTCAATTACCGATTTTGACGGCATTCTTTGCGGTGGCGGGACTGGCCACGACCATAGGAAAGCGTATCCGGCTGGAGCGTACGGTGCGCAGCAATCTTCCGTTCAGCGATGCGGTGTGGCACGGTGATACGCTGTACCTGAGCGGCCATATCGGACTCGATCCCAAAACCGGGCATCCACCGTCCACGGCGGAAGAAGAGGCACGGCTGGTTCTGGATGGCGTGAAGCGCACCCTGGAGGCCGCCGGGCTCACCATGGACGACCTTCTTTCAGTCCAGATTTTCTGCTCCGATGTAACGTTGTTCGAAAAGTTCAACACGATCTACCGCACCTACTTCAAAGGAGAGTTTCCGGCGCGCGCGTTCCTGGGCTCAGGCAAGCTGCTGTTTGATGCCCGATTTGAAGTGCAGGGAATCGCCGGAAGGAAGTAGAGCACGTCTCGGTGTCGCGGCCTATTCTGCCGTTGTGGGGTCGATGACGGTCTTGATCTCCGAGACTTTATTGGCCGGGAAGCCGCCCTGGCTGGCATGCTCGCGCACCATCTTTTCATTGGGCGCAATATAGACGCAGTAAATCTTGTCCTGGGTAACGTAGCTTTGCAGCCACTGTATCTGCGGGCCAAGATTCTTCAGGACACCGCAAGATTTTTGCGAGATGGCCTGAAGCTCCTCCGGCTTCAGATTTCCTGCGCCGGGAATCTCACGTTCAATGACGTATTTGGGCATCGATGCCTCCGCATTTTTAATCGTGGGAACTTTACCATTCCAGCCGTGGAGGCAGCAAGGCAGCGCCGCTCAGCGATTCGGGCTGATAGTGCTTAGGAAGGCGTCAAGCGTGTAGTTCAACAACTCGCCAATACGCTCAATGGCGATGTCGGCCGGCGGATAGGCCGCGACGATTTTGGGATCGAGCGCGTAGTGGCCTTGTCGGGGAAAGACGGTTGTAACGCGGGCGCCCCAGGTTTTCTTCACTTCGGTCAGGATGCGGATTTTGTCGTCAATGAGAACATAGTGATCGGCAGGGAAGCGGCGCTCCACGTCGTCCAATTCTTTTTCTTTGTGGATGTAAATCAAAACACCGTCAACCGAGTCAGAGATTCCGGAGCGATCCACTTTGAGCGGCTGAAAGACGACGTCGCCGTCCGACAAGATCACGGCATTGCCCCATTGCCTCACATGCTCGATGGCATCAAGGGAATCGGGATACAGGCGCGTGGCGAAGGGATAGTTCACCAGAAAATGCGAGACAGTGAGCAGGCTGGGATCGCGCGGGTATTCAACGCGATAACGCTGCAGCGCGCCAAGATAGTCGGCGTAGCCAAGTTCGCTGCGCAGTTGCTCAAAGATGTCCCAATAGCGCTGCTGACGCTCGGGGCCGACCTGCTGTTCGAGATAGCGCTTGAGATCGGCGGTAACACGGTCGTTATCGAGCAGAGTGTTGTCGACATCGAAAAGGAAGACGAGGTTGGACATGGCAAAACCTTACCATCCGGATTGGCAGAATTGCCAGGATTGGCAATTGCAAACCTACCACGGAGACACGGAGGCACGGAGAAGAGAAGAACTTGCCGGCGGATCGGTAAGCGTGGATTGCAGAATGAAAACGAACAGCTTTTGAAGCACCAGAAAGAGAGAAACGGCGCACAGAAATTTTCGCGAGAAATCCCTGCAAGGGTTTGCGCTCCCGGCGACAGCCATCTGGCTGCGAAAGACGAAGGTGAGCAGCTGAAGCGGAGCCACTCACCTGCATCCGAGAGGGTTGATGCTGATTGAGAACGGTCCGTTACGCGGTTGCGGCCCTTATCTGCGGACCTTGAAACGCGGCCTTGACCTCTGGCTTGAGCAGATACCAGATGATGAACGCGTCTACGGCGATCCAGAACGCGGTCCAGACCAAAGCAAATAGATTGAAGTGGGCCAGAACTCCCAGTAATTGGAGCGCTTGCATCGCAATGCTGATGCCCAACAGAACGATGCTGACGATCCGCGCCCAGTTTTTCAGCTTCCACAAGCCGAATCCCACCAGAGCGGAGACTCCGCCAATGATGATTATGAATACTCCGGCCACAGCGCCCAGACCGGCGAGAACACCGGCCGCACCAGCACTGCCCTGGCCACCTTGTTGACTCATCATGGTGGCCATGAAGCCACCTCCCGCGATCATGGCGATTCCACCCAGGAGACAAAAGGCAGCTCCGATAAAGTTAAGAATCGCAAGAATCGTAACGCCGACAGGCCTAGCCATACGCGCTTCCTCCTCATTTATTGTTGCTTATGCCGCGTATTGTACCCACACTTTGCCCGATTGGAACCGACAAATTTCACCTGTGTTTAGGGCAGAGGTTCACGCCGGGAAGGGTTCCGGCTTCATTTTCTGTCTAAGGCCCCTGGGAGGACCAGCAACAAAGTCTTCAACAAGTTTTAACTTGCCGTCAACATGACGTACACATTGGCCACCTAGATTGACGTGGTTGTACCCCAACCTAAGTTGGAAACAGGTCCAGCCACACAATTGTAAGGAGGAGTTCATGCCAATCGACGTCAAATCCCCCGGACGCCTTGCGAAAACCGTGCTCTTTTTCCTGAGCTTTATGCTTCTCGGCGGAAGTCTGGCCTACGGTCAGAACCACCCGACCTCAACCCCGATCAAACATGTTGTCATCATCTTCCAGGAAAACGTTTCCTTCGACCACTATTTCGCCACCTATCCCAAGGCGCTAAACCCGGCTGGTGAGCCACGATTTGTAGCGCGACCGGGAACGCCGACGGGGAACGGCTTGTCGGCCGGCCTCCTGACCGCCAATCCGAACCTGGCGAACCCTTTCCGCTTCAGCCGCTCACAGGCGGCGACCTGCGACCAGGACCACAATTACAACGATGAACAGACAGCATTCGACAAGGGTGCGATGGACAAGTTTGTTGAGGTCCTGGGCACGGCCGGGACGGACGGCAATCTTATCTGCAATAAGACGGATGTGATGGGCTTTTTCGACGGCAATACAGTGACCGCGTTCTGGAACTACGCACAACACTTCGCCATGAGCGACAACTCTTATGGCACCACCTTTGGCCCATCCACTCCGGGCGCGCTTAACCTGGTTGCGGGATCCACCGCGACCGCCACTCCGGCCAACCTGTCGGGCGCGGTGATTGGTGGAAGCGTAATCGGCGATCCGCGTCCCTCACTGGATGACTGCTCGCCGGGCGGCGGCGGACAGGCCAATGAGATCATTGTCTCGGGTTCCAACATCGGTCTGCTGCTGAATGCGAAAGGGATTACCTGGGGCTTTTTCCAGGGAGGGTTCAAGCCGACCGCCATCGTGAATGGCAAGGCAGTCTGCGGCGCAACCCATACCGGTTCCGACGGACTGCCCAAGGGCGACTATATTCCGCATCATGAGCCATTCCAATATTTCGCATCGACCACGAACCAGCACCATGTGCGTCCGAGTTCCGTGGCGAACATCGGAAAGTCCGACGGCGCCAATCACCAGTACGATTCTTCCGATTTCTTTGACGCGCTGGACGCCGGCAATTTCCCCGAAGTCGTCTTCCTGAAAGCCCCGGGCTTCCAGGACGGCCACGCGGGATATTCTGACCCGTTGGCAGAGCAAACCTTCGTGGTGAATGCCATTAACCGTCTGCAGCAGACGCCGGAGTGGAGAAACACGGCTGTGATCATTGCCTATGATGACTCCGATGGCTGGTATGACCATCAGATGGGACCGATCCTGACGCCCTCGCAAACGCTAGCCGACACCCTTACCGGTCCAGGCACTTGCGGCAACCCGAAGCAGGGAGCAATCCAGGGCCAGTGCGGACTGGGCCCCAGGCTGCCGCTGCTGGTGATCTCACCCTGGGCAAAGACCAACTTTGTTGACAGCAATACAACGGACCAATCCTCTATTCTCCGGTTTATCGAAGACAATTGGGGTACGGGACGGGTCAGCGGCACGTCAGCCGATAACCGTGCGGGAACGCTGTTGAATATGTTTGACTTCCGCCGCGAAGGTGACGGGGACCGGAAGCTGTTCCTTGATCCTTCAACCGGACAGCCGGGGGATGATCGGGATTGAGACTGAGAGTCGCGATGGGCGCGAACAATGAAAGGGCAGCCTTGAGGCTGCCCTTTTCTTATCAGTCCAAACCTCGGGCCCTTAACAGCGGCCCGAAAGGCCGCTCGTCCGAAATACCGTCGCGCACAGCCGAGGGCGGCTGTGCCACACGGACCTTTTACACCATCTTCAATAACCGCTCGCGCCTGACTTCCCACTCGGCTTCAGATTCTGTCGCTACGCTCCGAAACCGCTGGAGTGCGTGTACCCGACACTGATCCTTCTGCTCCTGTAGCGGCCGGTTCGGCGCGTGGTCGCCCTCACCGCTTAATATCGCACGTCATGCAAGCTGCTGACGCTATACCATCTTCAATAATCGGTCGCGACGAGCTTCCCAATCATCACTTGAAAAGATGTTGGGGCCGACTTCAATCAGCCGCGGCAGCATGTTGAAGACAGAAACCGGTGTCCAGAAGCCGCCGGAGCGGGTACGAAGCCCGCGCTTGTTCAGCTCTGAAGCCACCAGGGTGATGGAATAATCCTGGACGATCAGCTCCATCATTTGCACCAATACGCTGCGTTCCTGCGGATCTTCCTCAAGCCGGCTGCAATCGGCGGCAACGCGCAGGCCGTAAGGAATTTCTTCCATCAGGACGGCTTCCCTGGACTCGTCACCGGCAATTTCCCGCCGCCATTCCAGCGCCACCAGCTTCCAGCCCGCGTCAGTTTTCTGGCGGACATAATCCATATCCACGGAGCCCGTTACCACTTCACGAATGCGCTCAACCTTTGCCATTTTGGACCCTCCGTCCTGAATGTGGGGGCTCTTGACTTCAGAGTGTCACAGGTAACAGGCGAGCAAACATGATGCCAAGGACGATACTAAGGTTAAGTGGTTGAGAGACACTCATTTAACTGCTTGCGGAATGGGATGAAGTGTCTTCTGGCTTGCCCATTTTCGCAAAGCTTCATCCGAAAATGAACAGTCCAGTTCGTCCCCGGCTAAGTTGATGGCACCTATCTGAGTTGGATCACTTAATTCGCGTGACGGCGTTCCTGCCGCCACATGAGGATTCGTAGACGGCAAGAACTGCCCAAGCTACTCGCTGCGGATCGTGAGAATAGAATGACAGCCAATACGGACGGCTCACGACGACCATATACGTGACGAGTTTTCCGGGCGGCTTGACTTCGTAAACTTTGCGGCCCTGGCCAGAGCGAGTCAGCCTGATATTTTCAAGAGATGCTCCGTCGATCTGGGCCAGTGTCGTCAGAGATTCAGATGCGACCCGCTGCGGATCATCAAAGGCCCAGTCGTGTTTGCCCGAATCAGCCTCCTGCTGCCACTGCATCAGCCCGACGGTCTGCTCACGTGGAGAAAGATCTGTGTAGCCGCAATCCTTTTGTGAAATGTCAGGCTGATCTGCCGAAGCACCATAGTCCAGATCACTTCGGTTTTTTGTATCCGCTGATTTGATCTCCTGAATCGCCAGCAGAGTACAGCAACCCATATGTCCGTAGCCGCCCCAAGGTTTTCCCTTGAAGTACTGGATCTGCTTCCCTGCGAAAAATGTGCCGATCAGCGTTGCATGCACGATTGCCCCGTGGCGTCCTGAACGAAACGGAGGCTGCATGGCCTTGTCGAACTGCTGGAACTCATCGTTATTCAGCAGTGGAATGGATATATGGTCGATCACCAGTTGCTTTGGGCGATGCCGGTCTGCGGTTACACCGCAGCAGTACATCGTCCCCGACTTGGATGTGCCACCGTATTCGAGCCAGATTCCCGGCCACGAGGGGCAAGCCGGATCGAACAAGGTGAAGTCCTCGAATGCATGGGATACGAATCCAGAGATTTCCACCAGCTTGTGATTGTAGGTAGGCGGGTCATTTTTGAGCTGACATACTGTGGCTTTTAGAGGCTCTTCACACAAACCACTGGCACCGACGCAAAGGATCAGAAGAAGCAGAGACAGAAAACGGCAGCTTGTTGCACTATTAGGCGGCTGCCTCCAATTTCGCATATTTTCTTTGCCTCCATTCGGAAGAACGTCCTGCATACCCAGGCTTGCGTGACAAATCTCGCAAGCGGAAGACGGAATATGCGTGCCGAGATCCATTCATCTGGTAGCACGCCTATTTCTTCGGTTCCGCCATCATGCGGGCTAGACGCGCCTGCCGCTCTTCTTCAGTGGTTTCTTCGACTCGGGTGGCGATGGTCCATACGTGACCGGCCGGATCTATGATCCAGCCGATGCGGTCGCCCCAGAACTGGCTCTCGACCGGGAGCAGCACCTTGGCGCCGCCTGCGACGGCGCGCTCCACCGTCTTGTCCACATCCTCAACATAGACGTAAATCACAACCGAAGAGCTGCCGTCGGGCTGAGGAGAACGGGTGGGCACGCCCGGCCACTCCGCCTCAATCATGATCATGGCCGGGCCGATTGTCAGCAGCGCATGCTGCGCGGTCTGGTCCGGGCCGGGGCGGCGCACGCGCTCAACCGCGCCAAAGGTGTTGCGGCAGAAATCGATCTCAGCGGCAACGTCGCGGCAGAAAAGTCTCGGTATGATGACTGAAGCGCCCTCGGGTATCCCTTTCGTGGTACTTGTCATATACCCTCCGAGCCCAGCATAGAACTGCGCTGCTGCGCCTGTATTGTAAAAATTTGAACTCCCCGGAGACACACTCACGGCAGGTTCCCGTGCTGCTCCTTCCGCCGAGACACAATTCCAAAGCAACGACCAAAAGGCCAGGCGGGGATGAGGATAGCCCATCCTAAGAATCAGTAACGGATGATTTGAAGAGATGATTCGCAAACTGAAGCCAGGCGAATACACACTTCTAAAAAGACCGGGAGGTCCACGATCAGACCTATCGATTTTCTCCTGCTTTCCTCTCCGTTAGTGCGCTGCGCACCTGCCGGCCGTCACGATGCCGGGATTGGTCTTCAGCTGATAAGTGAAATATGGTGTGCCCACACGAAATGCCTGCGGGTCATCGTTCGCGCAGTGTCCGGGACTCTGGGTGGTGCAGGTTGGGCTCGCCAGGTGGTCGTCCGCAAACGAAATATTGGCCCGATGCTGCAGATCAAGCGCTACCTGGAAATAGTCCGCAAGATTGCGATTGGCGCCTCCGCCTAATCCTCCCGTTGAAACCGTTCCTGAGTGGATGATGTGATCGCTGGCGGTATATTGCGTGAACTTCGGCGTAGACGAGTTACCGTTGACGCTCTCGACCATGTAGACGTTCCACTTCGCCCAGCAGCTATTTGTGCCAGTCGAGCAGGTCTTCTCCATTGCAGCCCTATCGTTTGAGTTGCCGGCCAGGTTAGCGCCAAACCACACCACCACCACGTGGCCGTTGGCGTCCGCTGCTACCCAGGGAAACACATTGGCCTTGCCAACGGTTGTGCCCTGGTTGACTCGTATGGGCAACGTCCTCCAAGTCGTGCCCAGGTCACTGGAAGAAGAGAAAAATATATTGGAGTTATCGGACCAGACGGCATACAGGAACCCGAAGTCGTCTGCGGCCAGCGCCGGAAAGATCTGATCGGTTCCGTTCTTAGCACCGAGCGAGCCTGCCGGACTAGTAAAAATCTTATGGTCAGTAAAGGTGAAGGCCGGCAGCCCAAGTTTCGCGTCTTGCGAAACTCCGACATACACGCTGCGCTGTGGCGCTCCGTTCACATTCTCCGCAGCACTGTCCGGGGCGACGAAAATCTGGTACAGGTTTCCACGACTGGAGCATTTGCTGTGGTCAATTCGGATATGTCCTGCTGTGTTAGCCGTGCCGCTTGGTGTAGCTGCTGCCGGAAGAGTCTGCGCATCAATTGCCTCGCCTGTTCCGGCTAGATAGGTCCGCCCGCCATCATTCGAGCGTTGCACGTCGATATTGAACGTGGCCGCGTCGTGATAGCTCAAATACACCGTCGAGGCGTCAATGGCGTCCTGCCATTCCCGGTCATCGCCTGGGATCAAGGTGGCCGCGAGGTTGGGCGGAGTGAAGAAGCTATCACCGCGATTTTTGGAATTTGTGGCGGTTACTCCTGGCGCCAGGGTCAGGCTGGTGAGCGCGATGTTTGGAATATTTGAGTTGAGCGGGTCTGGAAAATTGAGCGCGATATCAACATCGCCGCCGCCAGGCGCCAATCCAAGATTTGTCGCGTTGCCCGTGTTATTTGCACAACCGCCGCCGGTGAAAGAGAAGATGCCGCAATTATCGGGCTGCCCCTCATATCTGAATGGCAGCGTCTTATTTTTGTTGGGTCCACCATCCTGTGCCGGATGCCAGCGCCACAGGTCTACCCCGCCGGGAACTCCGCGAATGGAAACTACATAGACACTTCCCTGGGCATCTACCCGGTCTCCGGGTTCGACGCCTTGCACTATAAACGCCAGCGGACTAAGGCCCGTCGGTGTAGGCGCCAAACGCGGCAGGCACAAATTTTGGTTGGGGCTGAAGACAGTGGTTCCAGAGCCGACGTCGGGCGGAATGGCGGTTACGCTCGGGCAGTTGTGTTCGTTAGCCGGCGTCTGGGCGTGCGCCAGCGAAATTGTGAAACACACTATGGCAACAATGGAAGCGGCGGCTCTTGTGAGCTTCAGCATGTTATTTTCTCCTTCCGACTCAAAACGATGCCGCGCCCGGAATTGTGGGTTGCACGAAGTGTGAGGTTAAAACAGAGCTTCTGGTTTGGCCTTATCCCGGCAGTTGATATCGACATAGCGCCGGCGGCCCAGTCACCTGAGAGGCGACACGAGGGGTGGGACGGCCATCCTATGAATCAAGGACGGATGATTTGAAGAGATGATCCGCAAACTGAAGTCAGGCGAATACCGGCTGTATTCGCGGAAGAAAAATCCAAAGACGGGCAAACGCCGCAACCTGGGAACTTTTGCGTCGCTCACCAAGGCCAAAGCGCACGAACGCGCGGTGCAATATTTCAAACGCCATTAGAGGAGAGAAGCCATGCCGAGTGAAAAGCAACGGAGCGCCGCGCGGAAAAACATCCGGAAAGCCGCGCAGGCCGCAAAAAAGAAACGCACGATTGCGCACCTGCCGAAGGCCACACGGACCGCGCTGGGCAAGCAGGCGGCAAAAGTCGCAAGAGAGAAGCGCAGACAGAGGGCCGCTTGACGATTTAGTGCTGTTGCAGGCCCGCCATCGCCATGGCGCCCGGCGAGGGGCTGAAAACGATGGTGGCATTGGTGCGATCAAAGAATACGGAATGAAACGGAGCGGCTGGAAGCAGTCCGTCCTGTGGATCGGACGGCTTCTGGAGATCGTTGCGCAAGACCACAACTTGGGTCGCTGGCAAGAGGGCTTCGCCGAGAGATACATCCTTAAGCACCACGATTGAAGCCGCGTGTTCACCAAGATTGGTGGAGACCTGCATCAGGCAATCGGCGGTTCCGCAGGAGCCGGGACCCGACGACGCAGCGATCCGTTGTTCAAAAACCAGAAATTGTGAGATGCCGGAATCGAGCGCAAGCTTCCAACTGCCGCGCGGCGAGGCGCTGGACGCCACTTGAATCAGCAACCTTGACTCATTGATCTCGACCGGCACGCGCAGGCCGGCAGGAGCGCGCGCGGCCTCGGGAGATGAATACAGTTCCAGGGCGCTGTGCTCAAAGTCGAGACGAAAAGAGAAATGAAGCAGAAAGTTCATGCCCAGGATGCCGCGAATATCGCGATCGAGCGCGTTGAGCTGTGTGAGCGGCATAGCCAGCGCCTCGAGATTTGAGATTGAAGCCGGGCCTACGCGGAATGTCTGGAAATAGTAGCGAGGAACATTCGTCACGCTGGCCAGGCTGGCAAGCTGGAGACTGTCTTTCGGCTTCAAGCCGAGCTCTGCGGCCAGTTCCAGATCAATCAACGAGGTGTTGGTGCCGGTGTCGACCAGGAAATCAAATGGCCCGCGCTCATTTACGGAGACGCTCACGATCATTAAATATTCCCGGAGCATGCGGACGGGCAACGTGGTAGTGGCTGGGGCGTCGGGAGCGGCAGGCAACGCTGCGGCAATTCCGGCACAGCAGAGAAATAAAAAGCTGAGCCCAAATTTCTTTGCCGCGATGGTCATGATTCCTCCGAGCGCTTCCACATCGGCCCGGGGGGAAGCCGTGATATTGGTATGGTCGGCGGGAGGGCCTTTAGTCGAAAGATGACTTTGGGAGGCGGAACTCTAGTGCTGCTGGAATTGTCATGCTCGGCGCAGCAGCAAAACGGAAATGTTCAGCGCATGAATGCTGGCCGTGCGCGCTGTTTCAGCCGCGTGATTGCTGGCGACCAGTGAACCACGAGCGTTACCACGTGGGTGACGGATTCAAATGGACAATGGCCGATCTCGACATGGAGTCACGTTACTTCGCGGCGCGTAGAACTGGCACCTTGGTTACAGGTTTGCGTGGTGTGGAGTCGACGAGACATTCGCTGATGATCGCAGGTCCAAAGCACAACATGCATGAAAACCGCGGCAACGTTGCGTGATAGAATCGCGCGCGACTCCTGCCCGCCAATGTCAAGCAATCTTCGCCGATCCGACCTCAGCACGCCTGATCTCAGCAAGCTTAGTCTTAGCAACCCTGGCCTTCGCAGAACCATGGGGCTCAGTGCCGCTACGTCGATGGTGGTGGGAATCATTGTGGGCGCGTTCATCTTTGTGCAGCCTTCAGAGGTGACGCGGCTGGTTCCCAGCGTGCGCGGCGTGATTCTGGCGTGGCTCGTCTCAGGTGTGCTTACCCTTTGCGCCGCTCTGGTATGCGCGGAGTTGTCGTGGATGTTCCCCGAGACCGGCGGCGTTTATGTGTTTCTGAAACGAATCTATTCACCTGCGCTCGCGTTTCTCTGGGGTTGGGGAATGTTTTGGGTGATGCACGCCGGAATTCTGGCCGCGATCGCGGTGGTACTGGCGCGATATGCGGGATATTTCTTCGGACTCAATGACGCCGGCATTCGAGCGCTGGCTATGGCCGCGATCCTGCTGGTTTCTTTTATCCAATATATGGGCGTGAAGCCCGGCAGCGCGGTGCAGGTAGCGTTGACTGCAGCCAAGGTCGGCGCGATTGCGTTGATGTGCGCGCTGCTGTTCACGTTGGGAGGATCGGCGCACAGCGGCGCGTCGCCGACCGCGTCGCCACCGATCCTGCTGACGTCGTTTGGCCTGGCCGTTGCTGCGGGACTATTTGCGTTCGGAGGATGGCACATGGTGACATATTCCGCCGGGGAGACCCGCGACCCCGAACGCACCATCCCGCGCGCTCTCGTCTTTGGTGTTTTAATCGTCACGGCCTGTTACACACTCCTGAACGCTGCGTATCTTTATGTAATGCCGCTGAGCGCCGTCGCCGGTTCCACGCGCGTCGCGGCCGACGCCATGTTCCGCGTCCTCGGTCCCGCCGGCGGCAAAGCCATCACGGTGGTCATTATTATCTCGGCGCTGGGTGCGCTGAATGGGATCGCGCTGGCCGGACCTCGCGTGTATTACGCCATGGCGCAAGACGGACTCGCCTTCCGATGGATGGCGGCGCTCCATCCCAAACGTCAAACTCCGCATCTTGCGATCGCCGCACAAGCAATCTGGGCGTGCATTCTGGCGGCCACCAATTCCTACCGCGCGCTTTTTACTCGCGTGATCTATACCGAATGGCTGTTCTTCGCGCTGCTGGCCGCGGGCATTTTCATCCTGCGCCGCCGCGGCCAATATCAGCCGCGCTTGCTGAAGCCGGCGTTTCCGTTGCTGCCGGCCATTTCGCTTCTGACGTCGGCTGCCATCGCGGCCAACCAGATCTGGGCCGCTCCGCGCGACAGCGCTCTTGGTCTGGGCTTGCTTCTGCTCGGCCTTCCAGTTTATTTTGTCTGGTCTCATAGCCACACGACAAACCCAGCCACAGGGGCCAGCACGCATGCCGATCATTGACTTCCACAATCATTACTATCCGCCGGAATACATCAAAGCCATCGAGCAAGGTCCCAGTGCGGTCCGCATCACCTACGACGCCGAGCGCAACCCGTGCCTGCATTATCCCGGCGACTACAACATTGCCGTGCGCGGCCATCGCGACATCGACTACCGCGAGCAAATCCTGCGCGACCTCGGCGTTGACACTCAAGTCATCACGCTCACCACGCCGGGCACGCATATAGAGGAACCCGCGACCGCCGTCCGCCTCGCTCGCCTCACCAATGACGCCTTCGCCCGCGTCGTCGCCTCGAAGCGCGGGCGCTTCGCCGCTCTGGCTACGCTGCCGCTCTGTGATCCTGCGGCTTCGGTCGCTGAGCTGCGCCGCGCCATGGAGCAGCTCAAATTCCGCGGCGCCATGGTCTTCAGCAACATCAACGGCACGGCGCTCAGCCACCAGGCTTTCTGGCCGCTCTGGGAGACGG